>CXWK01000019.1_pt4 | contig 179334 bp, 151 predicted proteins | sample 590851 | NCBI WGS metagenome assembly CXWK01 (sample SAMEA3498364, study PRJEB10139) | wastewater metagenome | biome: wastewater treatment plant; material: activated sludge | place: Denmark | collected 2014-08-01
GAGCGCATCGCCCCCCAGCGCAGCAGGGTCGGCAAAGGGCTCGTCGCCCTCGCCGCCGGCGCGGTCGCGATCACCACCCTCGCTGACCGCAAGGCGCGCCGGGCCGAGAGCATCGACGAGTACGACCAGGCCCGGGCAGTCGCCCGTGTCGGCGGACCGACCGCCATCGTCGCCGGCGGCGTCGCCGCCACCACCGCGCTCGCCACGGCCACTGCGGCCGGGCGGGCATGGGGAAGCAAGCACCGGCGGGGCCGCGACCTGGGCACCGGCGCCGTTGCCCTGGTGGTGGCCATCGCCGGGTGGGACTTCATCTACTACTGGAACCACCGCTTCCAGCACGAGACCCGCTTCATGTGGGCGTACCACGTGGCCCACCACTCGTCGGAGCGCTACAACCTGTCGACCGCGCTCCGTCAGCCCGTCGCCGAGCTACTCGGCGCGTACGTCCCCTTCAGCGCGCTCTGCCTGGTGGGTGTCCGCCCCGAGCTGATCGAGAAGTCCCGGCAGATCAACCTGCTCTACCAGTACTGGATCCACACCGACGTGATCGACAAGATCGGTCCGGCCGAGGAGGTGCTGAACTCGGCGTCGCACCACCGGGTCCACCACGGCAGCAACAGTCGTTACATCGACCGCAACCACGGATCGATCCTCATCCTGTGGGACCGCCTCTTCCGCACGTTCCAGCGGGAAGACCCCGACGACCCCGTCGTCTACGGGCTCACCAAGAACATCAGGTCGTTCAACCCGGTCCGGATCATGGACCACGAGTACGTCGACATCATTCGTGACGTCGCCGACTCCACCAACTGGCGTGACCGCCTCTCGTTCGTCTTCCGGGGCCCCGGCTGGGCCTACGCGCGCCGGGCCGAGAGGGGCCCGGGGACGGGTCCGGCAGCCGCAGCAACGAACGTCGTGTCATCGGTCGACACGGTGCGCGAGTCGGACCACCGGTGACCAGGGGGGTGCTCCGGGCGCTTCCCGTCGTGATCGGCTGGCTGACCCTCGCGGTCGCCGTCGACGTCGGCCTCGGAGCGGCGGTGAACGTGGTTCGGCCGGACGCGGCCGGCAGCGGGCCACCCACGGCACCGGCCACCGTGCCCGCCGCAAACGAAGCCGCCACCGGGACCTGCCTCGGCGAGTCGCCGATGTCGGCGGACCTGCGGCAACGCGCCGAGTCGCCGGCATACGACACCTCGCCGTGGATCCTCGAATACTGGTGCGAGTTCGGCCGCCTGTCCAACGACTACGTGCCCTACCTCTACGCCCGACAGCGGGACACCTACCAGCGACTGATAACCACCGTGAACGGGGTGAGGCGCTCGTACCAGCCGGACGGCATGCCGAGGTCGGCGCCGGTGATCTGGTTCTTCGGCGGCTCGACCATGTGGGGGTGGGGCCAGCGCGATCTCCACACGATCCCGTCCGAGGTCGCCCGCCTCAGCGAGCAGGCCGGCACACCCGTCCGGGTGGTGAACCTCGGTCAGCTGGCCTGGGTGCACTGGCAGGAGGCACTCGCATTCGAGCGCGAACTGGCGTCACGACCAGCCCCCGACCTCGTCGTGTTCTACGACGGCGTCAACGAGATCAACGTCCAAGCCGATGCCCTCGGCCCGTACGGGGGACGGCCGAGCGATCAGCCCACGATCTACGACTTCGACACCGACCCTCCCACATCGCTCCCTGGCGCGTTCAGCGCGCCGCCGGAGCAGAACCGCACATCCTGGTTGGACCGGTGGACCGAAACGAGCGCCGTCGCGCAGTTGGCCCGAGGGCTGGGCGATGTGCTCGGGGCAGAGCCGGCAGGTGCAGCCGAGCGCCCGACCTCGCTCCCCACCGAGACGATCATCGAGCGGACCGTCGACGTCTACGAACGGGGGCGAGCGGTGTCGATCGCCCTGGCTCGCCGCTACGACGTCCCACCGGTGTTCTTCTGGCAACCTCGGCAACCCGAGGTGGGGAACGGACCCATCGACCGGGCCGTGCGCGCCCGCCTCACCCTCCCCACCGTGGACCTCGGCGGAACGCTCGACGGGATGGACCCCGGGAGCATCTACAGCGATGACGCCCACACCAACGAGCGGGGCGCTCGCCTGGTGGCCGAGGCGATGTGGGCGCAGCTCCTCCCCGCGGTGCAAGCCGTCAGTGAGCCGACGGGCGAGGTCGCGCCGTGAGCGACTGGGACGAGATCGCCGCGCCCCGGTCGAGCGAGGCCGGGCCACCGTCCGCCGGTGGGGTGTTCCTGCGTTCGTCCGTCCCCGGGGCCCTGATCGCAGGGCTCGTGGCGTACGCGGGCCGAACGACCGCCGCGGTGATGATCCTGATCGCCGCCACCCTCGTCGGACTCGGCGCGGCGCGCTCGGACCGGTTTCGCCGAGGTCTCGATCGGACCATCCACGCAGTGACGAAGACGGTCGGCCGGGTGCTGACGCTCGGCCTGCTCGGACTGGCCGAAGCCCTGATCTTCGCACCGCTGTCCCTTGCGCTCTGGGCACTCCGCCGCGACCCGCTCGGGGGCCCGACGCCCGACCCCGCGGTCTGGGCGAGCCACCCGGGCACTGTCGACCAGCCCCCGGTGGCGCGACGGCCGTTCGCCCGAGAGCCCTCGCCGCCCCCCACGCGGGCCCGACGGATCGTCCGGTTCGTGCCCCGGGCAGCCGGCATCCTCGTGCTCTTCCTGGCGCTCGACCTGGGGACCGGCTGGGTCTGGCAACGCGCGGTCGGGACCCCCGACCTGGCCGCCGCCCCGGTGGAGGAGCGGATTGCCCTGGCCACCCGCGACGCTCCGTGGTTCCCCGACTATCGCCGGGAACTGGACGCGCTGCGCTACGAGTTCACGCCGTTCGTGTTGACGAGCCCACACGACGCCGCCGGCCGGTACATCAACATCGAAGACGGCGTTCGCCGCTCCTACGAGCCGTCCCTCGCCGGCCCAGGCGTTCCGACCGTCTACTTCTTCGGGGGCACGAACGTCTGGGGTGAGGGGCAGCGGGATAACCACACCATCCCGTCCGAGATCGCCCGCCTCGCCGAGGAGGACGGCATGGCGATCCGCGTCGTCAATTTCGGTCAGCGGGGAGACGTCGGCTTCGGCGAGGTCCTGCGCTTCGAACAGGCCCTCGCGGCTGCATCGGAGGCGCCGGACCTCGTGGTCTTCGCCGACGGGCCCGACGACTACGCCGTTCAGCGCGAGGCGCCGTCGGCCGATCCGAGCCAGTACGGCCTCGCCGAGGCCCAGGCTGCGGTCGTGGCCGACGACCGCAGCCTCTGGGAGCGGTACTCGGACCTCAGCCTGCTCCAGCGGATCGCCGCCCGGGCCCGGTCCGTCTTCTCGGTCCAGCCCGCGATGGCGGCCGAGGGCGCCGGAGGGACCGACGACCTCGGCGCCGACACCGCGTCGGTCTACGAGCGGGGTCGCCTCCTCGCCGACGACATCGCGGTCGAGCACGACGTCACGATCCGCAACTTCTGGTTGCCGATCGAGGAGGCCGAGGACACCGGCTCCGCCTACGCGCGGGCCTCCGAGGCCCTGAGCCCCGAGGTGATCGACGTGAGCGACGCCCTCGACGACGTCACCGAGCCCGTGTACCTCGACGGAGTGCGGACGAACGAGCTCGGCGCCCGACTCGTCGCAGCGGCCATGTACCGCAAGCTCCGACCCGACCTCACGCAGGCGGCCACGAACGGCTGACCACGGGGACCCGCCCGCGAGACCCGCCCCCGAGGCCGGGGCATGGTCTAGAACTCCCCCATGGCAGGCATCGAACGGGTGACCTCACTCTCGACGCTGCGCGGCTACCGATGGCGTGAGCTCCGCCGCGACGTCCCCGCCGGCCTGGCACTCACTGCCGTGCTCCTCCCGCAGGGAATGGCCTACGCCCGCCTGGCCGGGTTGCCGGCGGTCACCGGCCTGTACACCACGATCACCTGCCTGCTCGCCTACGCCCTGGTCGGACCGTCACGCATGCTCGTCCTGGGGCCCGACAGCTCGGTCTCGCCGCTCATCTTCGCGGCCCTGGCGCCCCTGGCAGGCGCCGGCGGCGATCCGGCGACCGCCGTCGCGCTCGCCGGGATGCTCGGGGTCATGGTGGGGGCGCTCGAGATCGTCCTCGGCTTCGGGCGATTCGGGTTCGTGGCGACCCTGCTGTCGAAGCCCGTCCGCATCGGCTTCCTCAACGGCCTCGCCCTCGTGATCATCGTCAGCCAACTGCCGGTGCTCTGCGGGTTCACGAGCAGCGGCGACGGCTTCCTCGGGGAGACGACCTCGTTCCTCCGCTCGCTCGACGACGTGAACCTGCCATCGCTCCTGGTCGGCCTCGGCACCTTCGCCGTGATCCCCGCCTGTCGCCGGGTCTCCCCACGAATCCCCGGGGTGCTCGTGGCGGTCGTGGCCGCCACGGTCGTCAGCGTCGCGCTCGACGGCGCCGCCCATGGCGTCCCGGTCCTCGGCCAACTACCCCAGGGCCTCCCCTCGCTCACCCTCCCCTGGACCTCGACGGCAGACCTCGTCCCCCTGGCCACCGCCGCCATCGGCATCGTGTTGATCTCGCTCGCGGACACGATCGCCGTGTCGACGAGCCTCGCCGCCGCCCGCGGTGAGCAGGTCGATCCCGACCGTGAGATCATCGCCGTCGGCACCGCCAACGTGGCCACCGCCCTGTTCCAGGGCTTCGCGGTCTCGGCCAGCGGGTCACGTACGGCCGTGGCCCAGGACGCCGGCGCCCGGAGCCAGATGGCCGGCGTGATCGGCGCCGTCGGCATCGCCGCGCTCCTCGTCGCCGCCCCCGGCCTGTTGTCCGACCTGCCGTTGAGCGCCCTCGCCGCCGTCGTCATCGTGGCCGCCACCAAGCTCGTCGACCTGGCCACCCCACGCCGCCTGTACCGCGCCCGCCCGACCTCCCTGGTCCTGTCGATCATCGCCACCCTCGGCGTAGTGCTGCTCGGGGTGCTGCCGGGGGTCGGCGTGGCCGTGGCCCTCTCGATCCTCTTCTTCTTCCGACGGAGCTGGTGGCCCGAGGACGAGGCCCTCGGTCGCGTGTCCGGGCTCCGCGGCTGGCACAGCGTGCGTCGATACCCGCAGGCGCGCACGATCCCCGGAATCGTGGTCTTCCGGTGGGAGGCGCCGTTGTTCTTCGCGAACGCCACGCTGTTCCGTGAGCGGATCCGCAACGCGATACGCGAGACCGAGCCCAGCGCCCACCACCTGGTCCTGCAGTGCTCCGCGATCACCGACATCGACGTGACGGCGGCCGACATGCTGGCGGACCTCCACCGGGAGCTGGCCGACCACGGCGTCCAACTCGTGTTCGTGGAGCTCCGCGACCGCATCCGTGAGCTGCTGGCCGACTATCACCTGTCAGGTGATCTCGAGGAGGGCCCGTTCTACCGGTCGGTGAAGGAGGCGCTCGAGGCGATCACCGGCGAAGACCTCGACGATCTCGGCATCGGCTAGAACCGTGGCGACCCGGGGTTCCGACCGCCGCGACGCGTGTGACGGATGGCGGGGTAGGGTCGCCAGCCTGTCTCTCGGAGGAACGTGATGTTCATCGGCCTGGGAATCTTCGCATTGCTGTCCGTCCTTCTGATCGTCGCCTTCGTGAAGGTCAAGAAGCGCGACCGGGAGTACGGGCAGGGCGAGTAGCGCAGGGGACGCGGCCGGCCCGGACCGAACAGGGTCCTTCGCCTCTTCCCCCATGGCATCGACCCGGCGATCGTGGGGGCATGCAGGGTCGACCCGGTGCCGGACCGTGAACGCCGATCTCGAGCTGCCACCCAACCTCACCTTCCTGGGCGCGGCCCGCACGGTCACCGGGAGCAAGTTCCTCATCGAGACCGGCGACCGTCGGGTACTCGTCGACTGCGGCCTCTACCAGGGCCCCAAGCGGCTGCGCGAGCGCAACTGGCTCCCGCTGCCCGTCGACTCGGGGTCGATCGACGCCGTGGTCCTCACCCACGCCCACATCGACCACTGCGGCTACCTGCCCCGCCTCGCCGACGACGGGTTCACCGGCCCCGTCTACGCCACCGCCGGAACCCGGGCCCTCGCGGCCATCGTGCTGCCGGACAGTGGCCACCTGGCCGAGGAAGAGGCGAGCTACGCCAACCGGCGCGGCTCCTCCAAGCATCGTCCCGCCCTCCCCCTCTACACGGAGGAAGATGCTCGCAGGGTGCTCGAGCGCTTCGTCACCATCCCGTTCCGCACCGAGACCGAGATCGCACCCGGCGTGGCGGTCACCCCCCGCTGGGCCGGGCACATCCTCGGCGCGGCCTCGCTGTCCCTCCGGATGGGCGACCGGCGCATCACCTTCAGCGGTGACCTCGGCCCCCACCACCACCCCATCCTCCCACCTCCCGAGGCCATCGGCGACGCCGACATCGTCGTCGTCGAGTCGACATACGGCGACGAGTCCCGTCCCGAGACCGACGCCGGCGAGGGCCTGGCCGGGATCGTCACCCGGGTCGCTTCCCGCGGTGGCGTCATCGTGATCCCGGCCTTTGCCGTCGACCGCACCGAGGTCATCCTGTGGCACCTCCAGGACCTCCAACGCGCCGGTGCCGTCCCTCGCCTCCCGGTGTTCGTCGACAGCCCCATGGCCACCAGGGCACTGGCCGCCTACTCCGATGCAGCAGCCAGCCGCTCGCCCGACATCCGACCCGAGCTCTGGGGCTCACCGCTCTTCCCCGACCTCGACCTGCACCAGGCCCGCACCAGGGAAGAGTCCATGGAGCTCGACGGACGGCCGGGCCCGTTCGTCCTGGTCTCGGCGTCGGGCATGGCCACCGGAGGTCGGATCCTGCACCATCTCGCCGCCCGGCTCGGCGACCCCCGCAACGCCGTCGTCCTCGTCGGCTTCCAGGCGCCGGGCACCCGCGGCGACCGCCTCGCGCACGGCGCCCGCGCCCTCAAGATGTTCGGGCTCTACCACCCGGTTCGGGCCGGGGTCGCCCGCCTCGTCATGTCGGCCCACGCCGACCGCGACGACCTCCTGGACTGGCTGGCCACCGCCTCGCGGCCACCCGAGATGGTGTTCGTGGTGCACGGCGAGCCCGAGGCGTCCGAGTCCCTCGCGACGGCTGTGAGCGAGCGGCTCGGCTACGCGGCCGTGGTCGCCCGCAACGGCGAGCGGGTACGCCTTGACCGTCCACCGGGGGCGGGCCCGCAAGCCGACCGATAGGCGCACCCACGCCGCCTCGGAGCCCGTCGGTGATGGGTGCCCGTAAGGCGACGGCCTACGATCCACGGCTCATGACCACGCTGCCCGACACCACGGCCGTCCCACCCGACCTGGTGCCGTCATGGGACCGCACGGCCGACGTGGTGATCGTCGGACACGGGGGAGCAGGGGCATCGGCCGCCATCGAGGCCGCCCGAGCTGGGGCCGAGACCCTCCTGCTCGAGCGCATGACGCGGGGAGGCGGGACCACCGCGCTGTCGACCGGCGTCGTCTACTTCGGGGGCGGCACCCGGGTGCAGCAGGCCTGCGGGTTCGAGGACTCGGTCGACGAGATGATCAAGCACGTCCGCCTGGCCGCCGGACGCCACGCCGACGAGGAGAAGGTGCGGCTGTACTGCGAGGGCAGCGTCGAGCACTTCGACTGGATGTGCAGCCTCGGCGTCGAGTTCAGCGATGCGTACCAGGCCGAGAAGACCACGCACCCCTTCGGGGAGGAGTCGCTGTTCTACAGCGGCAATGAGCGCGTGCACCCCTTCGCCGACCGGGCCGTACCCGCGCCGCGTGGTCACAAGCCGGCCCGCCCGGGCGAGGTGGGCGGCTACCTCATGGAGTTCTTCCTCAAGGCCACCGATGACGCCGGGGCCGCCGTGCTCACCGACTGCCGGGTCGAACGGGTGGTCCAGGACCCCACCACGAGGCGCGTGGTGGGCGTGGTCGCCCGCATGGACGGCCAGACGATCCACGTGCAGGCCCGCAGGGGCGTGATCCTCGCCGCCGGCGGCTTCATCATGAACAAGGAGATGCTCGCCGAGCACGCCCCCGACCTCCTCGACTGCAACTGGGAGGCGGCGTCGCCGGCCGACGACGGCCTCGGCATCCGCGTCGGCCAGGGCGCCGGCGCCGACACCGTCAACATGGCCGAGGGACTGGTGGTCAACGCCATCTACCCGCCGGGCTCACACTGCAAGGGGGTCCTCGTGAGCGCCCAGGGGCAGCGCTTCGTGAACGAGGACGCGTATGTCGGCCGCACGAGCGACGCCATGCTCACCCGGGCCGCAGGCACCTGCTGGCTCATCCTCGACGACGAGATCCACGGTCCCACGCAGGCCTTCCACAAGGTCGCCGCCGTCGAGAACACGATCGCCGAGCTCGAAACGGCCCTCGCCATCCCCGACGGGCAGCTGGTCCACACCATCGATACCTACAACCGCTTCGCGGCCCGGGGCGAGGACCCGCTCTTCCACAAGGCGCCCGAGTACCTCCGGCCGCTCGGCGACGGCCCGTACGGCGCGCTCGACTGCACCACCGCCAACTCGATCTATGCCGGCCTGACCTTCGGCGGCCTCGCCACCCGTGCCACCGGCGAGGTGCTCGACCCCACGGGCGCGGCCATCCCCGGCCTCTACGCCGCCGGCCGGGTCGCGGCGGGGCTGCCGCTCGAAGGCCGCACCTACGCGTCCGGCCTCTCGATCGGCGACGCGACGTTCTTCGGGCGGGTCGCCGGCCGCCGGGCCGCAGGGGCCGGCGGGCTCAGCTGAGGGGGGACTCGCTCAGGTACGGGGAGCCGCGGTCAGTCGACGGCCGACCAGGCCGCCCACGGTTACTCCCGTGACGAGGGCGACGGACCACGTCACCACGGCCCGCCCTCGTCGGGCACCGGCGCCCGGACCTTCCGCAGCGTCGTGATCGTGACCGTCCGAGCCGGGCTCCGCGGGACCGAGCACCGTCCACGCCAGGTCGACGACCTTGGCCGTCACCAGCCCGGCCCCGATCGCTGCCACGGTCGCGGCGACCGGCCACAACGCCCGGCGGCCGGCTGCGGCGGCGTCGGGGGCCACCTCGCGGGCGGCGCCGGCGGCTCCCGACAACACGAAGCTGCGGGCGGCTCGGCGAGCGATGTCGCCCCGGTCGCTTCTGCGTCTCCCCACGGGCACGAACCTACCCGGTGGGGGCGACGCCGTCGGGACCGGAATCGCTCAAGGCCCGCCCGGCCACGGTCGATTCTCCAGACATGTTCGCACGCAAAGCGCTCGCCACCACCCTCCTCGCCGCTTCTCTCGTCGCCGGCGGCGCATCCGGCGCCCTCGCCTCGGAGGTACCACCGACCCGCTCGCCGGCCGAGACCGCCTGCCGCATGGCCGAGCACCGGATCGATGCCCTCCACGATCTCCAGGACCGACTCTCGACCAAGGTGGAGCGCCTGACGGCGGCCCGAGCCCGGGCGGCAGCTGACGGGCGCACCCGACTCGTCGAGCGGATCGACGCCGCTCTGGCCAGGTTGGGCGAGACCCAAGACCGCCTGACCCAACGAATCGATCAGCTCACCGCCCGCATGGAGGAGTACTGCACCCCCCTGCCCGTCGGTCAGGGCTGAGCCGCCGTGGAGAAGTGGGACCTTCGCCTCTGGCGACCTCACCGGCCTCCCACCTAACCTCGCCACATGAGCGACAACGCCTACGACGGACCAGCCAACCTCGTCACCAGTGTCGGCGATTCCTTCGCCACCTGCCACCTGGTCGCCCAGGCGAGTGGCGACGGCTGGCAGGGCACTCTCACCGACATCGCCTTCCGCACCCAGATGGTGCCGTTCCCCCTCAATGCCGAGGAGTGGCTGCGGATCGACGGCCTCGATGGCGCCCCGATCCTGAAGGTCACCGTGGCGGACGAGGCCGACGAGACCGCCACGGTCTCGGCCGCCGGCAATCCCTTCGCCTGACGCCTGGGCGCTCCGGGCGACGGCCGTCGAACGCCCTCGGTCGCTACACGGCGAAGCAGTTGAGGGTGATCGAGCGCTTCGCGAGCGCATCCTGGATGCCGCTGTAGACGGTGCCGTCGAGGGGCAGGCCCACGTGGCCGAGCAACCGAAGTGGGCACTGGGACTGCACCCTGACGTTGGTGTTGTTGCCGTCGTTCATCAAGAAGGCGGAGTCGTAGGGAACGACGATCTCATCGCCGATCGAGGCGATGTTCGTGTAGACGACGTTGCCGATGGTGTCGTCGCCGCCGTTGAGCGCGGCGAGGAACGACGAGCCGACGGTCATCTGCTGGCAGGCCACCACGCCGGCGCACCTGCCCAGGCCGACCAGCTTCGCCGCGTTGGCCAGCACCGTGCCGTAATGCGGTGCCCCGAGACTGATGACACTGTCGACCTCACTCGACCCACCCCGGTACTTCACGTAGTGGCGGATGACCAGGCCGCCCTGCGAGTGGCCGATCATGTCGACCCGGGCGGCACCCGTCTGGGCCCGCACCGAGTCGGCGAAGCTGTTGAGGTCCTGCGAGATCGCCCCGATGTCGCCGAGGCCGCTTCCGGGCAGCCCGAAGATGTAGGTCCGGTAGCCGTCGGCCTTCAGGCGGGCCGCCAGGGGCGCGTAGTACACACTCGCGAGCGTGTGACCGGCGAGCGTGCCGGCCACGATGATCACGGGATCCTTGGGGGCAGCCGCAGCAGGCGCGGCCGAGGCCACCGGGGCCGCGGGCGCCAGGAAGGCAACCGTCGCGGCCAGGAGCACGGTCACGGCCAGTCGTCGAACCCGCATGATCTCTCCTCCATGGCGGGCCACCCGGCCCGACGTGCGCCAACACTACAGCGGGCGATCCGGGGGCGGGACGCCCGACCCGGCCGTCACCTTCCTCAGATGGGGGGCCGGAGGTTGAGGGGGCCCTGGTTCTCGAGGAAGGTGGCGGTCTCGCCCAGGTAGGCCAGGAGCTCGGCCTCGGTGGCATCGTCGAGGCCACCGGCCGCGACCGCCGCAGTCATGTGGCGCACCCATGCGTCACGCTCGGGTCGACCGATGGCGAAGGGCAGGTGTCGACCACGGAGCCTCGGGTGGCCCCGCTCCCTGCTGTAGGTGCCCGGCCCGCCCCAGTACTGGCCGAGGAACAGCGCCAGGTGCCGCTTCCCGGGGCCGAGGTCGGCCGGGTAGAGCGGCCGTAGGACCGGATCGGCTTCGACCCCGTCGTAGAAGCGATCGACGAGCGCATCGAACCACGGCTGGCCCCCGACGCGCTCGTAGAGGCTCGCCCCGGTCGCCGTCACCACGCTCAGCGCATCAGGTGGCGGGCGGAGTAGATCGGCAGATCGAGGAAGGTGAGCACGCCGGGGTCGGCCTCACACACCAGAGGAATGGCGTTGAGCACGTGCATGGCGGTGGCCAAGCAGCCCGCATGGTTGTGGTCGCCCACGTGCGAGGAGACGGACAGCTCGATCTTCATGCACGGCTCGCCGTCGACCTCGATCCGATAGCCGTCGCCCGTGGGCCAGTCCGGCGCGTCACCGTCGCGCAGGCGGGTCACGTGCTCGACCACGATGCGAGCCACACCGTCGACCAGTCCCCGGATCTCGAAGCGCATGCCCGAGATTGTTCCGGCGGCGATCGGGCCCGAGGCGATGGCGAAGTCCTCGTCGGCGGTGATGACCTCGTGCCATTCGGTGATCTCGTCGAGCTCCACGTCGAGGGCCTTGGCCACGAGCGCCACGACGGGTCCCCACGCGAGTGCCGTCGACCCGGCCGACAGCAGGAGCGACTGGGAGGCGTCGGTCTTGCCGAAGCCCATGATCTCGAACATCGTGAACGGGTTGTCCCAGGTCGCGTAGTTCACGATCTCGGCCATGCGCACGGTGTTCACCTCTTTGCAGAGCGCGAGGGCCGGGATGGTGATGCCCGCGTTGCCGTAGCCCGGGTCGATGCCCGACGTGTAGAACGACGTGCCGCCTTCGAGGCAGGCCCGCTGGAGTGCGTCGTGATACCCCGCCTGCTCAGGGTTCAGCAGAGGGACGAACGACGTGTTCACGACGTTCTTGCCGCCGGCGAGCATCCGGCACAGGTCATCCACGACCTCGTCCGGCCGGACGTCGGAATGCGCCATGTAGCAGATGCAGTCGGCGTCGGCGGCCAGAAGCGCGTCGGCGTCCTGGCTGGCGACGACTCCGATCGGGTCGACGCCGCACAGCTCACCGGCGTCACGCCCGGCCTTGTCGTCGGAATGGACCCAGAGGCCCACCAACTCAAGGTCGGGATGCTGGGCGATGGCGGGCACGGCGTGGATGCCCACGGTGCCGGTGGCCCACTGGATCACTCGATACGTCATTGGTCCCCCTTCATCGGCCGCCAACCTATGAGGCGACCTCCCCACTGTCGAGTCGCGCGGATCGAACCCGCAACGGGGCGTCGCCCTGGCGGCCGCTAGCGTGGCGGGTGATGCGAGAGCGCAACGCGTGAGCAGCCACGAGGCGCCCGACGCGCTCGGACCACGCGACGACGACCGGATGCCCCGATGGGTACCACGGGCGATCCTGCTGTTCTTCCTCGGCGTGGTCGGCCTCGCCACCTCGGTCTGGCTCATCGTGAAGCTGCGCGATCTGCTGATCATGTTGCTGGTCGCCCTGTTCGTCTCCTTTGCCCTCGAGCCCGCGGTCAACTGGCTCCAGGCCCGTGGATGGCGCCGTGGCGCCGGAACCGCGGCCGTCTTCGCCGTGTTGTTCATCGCCGTTGCGCTGTTCGTGTACGCCATGGGCTCCCTGCTGGTCGACCAGGTGCAGAACCTGGTCGACCAGGCCCCGACCTACATCACCGATGCCGAGCGGTGGATCAACGACACGTTCAACGCCGACCTGAATGCAGACGACCTGGTGAACCAGTTCCAGTCGGGCGGTGCCGCCAACGACGTGGCCACCGGCCTGGCCGGCAACGTGTTGAGCGTCGGGGCGACCGCGATCGGGGTGCTGTTCCGTGCGCTCACGATCCTGCTGTTCACCTTCTACCTCGTGGCGGACGGGCCGCGACTCCGACGGTCGATCTGCTCCACCTTGCGCCCGGATCGCCAGCGTGAGGTGCTGCGGGTGTGGGAGATCGCCGTGGACAAGACCGGCGGTTACATCTACTCGCGAGGCCTCCTCGCGTTCCTGTCGGCCGTCTTCCACTACTTCGCCTTCCTGATCATCGGCGTGCCCTTCCCCCTGCCCCTGGCGATCTGGGTCGGTGTCCTCTCGCAGTTCGTCCCGGTGGTCGGCACCTACCTCGCCGGCGCCCTGCCGATCCTGATCGCCCTGATCGACAAGCCCATCGAGGCGCTGTGGGTCCTCATCGCCATCTTCGTGTACCAACAGATCGAGAACTACCTCCTTGCGCCACCCATCACGGCGCACACCATGGACATCCATCCCGCCGTGGCGTTCGGCGCCGTGATCGCGGGCGCGAGCATCCTCGGTCCGGTGGGTGCCCTTCTCGCGCTGCCGGCCGGCGCCACGTTGCAGGCGTTCGTCTCGACCTACGTCAACCGCCACGACGTCGTCGAGACCCACCTCACCAACACGCCCCGTGAACGCCGGTCGATCACCACGTTCCTCTCGACCGTGCGCCACACGAGACGCGACGAGCCACGCGAGACGTCCGTCGACCCCCGAGATCCGCCGGGACCCTCGCCTTCCACCGCCTGAAGCCGTCCGATCCCGCAGGTCTTCATAATGTTTCATGTATTTCATTGACATTCATTTCATCCCATGTAGAGTAGACGCATGCGAACGAGGGGCCGGAGCCGACTGAGCCGCCGGTTCCGTTGGGTGCGCCATCACCTCCTCCTCCTGGCTGACACCCCTGCCCCCGTCGCATACCGCTCCGGGGCGGGTGCCCGACCGCCGGCACCCGCCCCGGAGCCAACCTCGCCCCGCCGGGTTGCCGGAGCGACCGCCGCCACCACGGTCGCTCCGGCACCACCCAGCGAGCGCCGAGCGCGATGGCCACGGCACATCGGTGTCGCCGTCGTGCTCGTGGTCATGGCCGTCATGGGGCCACGTCCGTCCGCCGTGCGCCCCGACCACACCCCGGCGGCGGGGCCCGCCCCGGCCACCGGCACCATCGCCCCCAGCACCGACGGGCGCTGACGACAAGGGCGGGTCTGCGGACCCCGCCGGAACTATCGTCGTGGGCGTGCCCGCCGTCGACGGCGGTGCAGAGGCGGGGTCACCCGACGAGCACTCCATCGTCCCGACCCGCCAACGCGCCGTAGCCAAGCCACAACCGACACCCTCCACCCGGTGGTCCGTCTGGCGGGCCCTCTTCCTGGTCGTCAGCCTCCTCACGCTCTACGGGCTGTTCCCGCGGATCGCCGACGTTCTCTCGACCGCCCCCGAGCTCCGCCAGATCAGCGTCGAGTGGTTCGCGGTCATGGCCGTGCTGATGGCAGGCAGCTTCGTCTGCTCCTGGGCCCTGATCCGGTGCGCGCTCCCCCAGGTGAGCTGGTTCGTGGCGGGCACGGCCCAGCTGGTGTCGAACGCAGTCACCAAGGTGATCCCCGCGGGCGCCGCCATGGGCGGCGCCGTTCTCTATCGCATGCTGTCGGTGACGGGCGTCGACAAGGGCACGGCCGGTTCGACCCTGGCCGCCACCTCGTTGATCTCCACCGGCACGCTCTGCGCCCTTCCGGTCGTCGCCCTGATGCTCGCCTTCTTCGGTGCGCCCATACCGCGAGGCCTCCTGCTCGTGGCCTGGGGCGGCGGCATCCTCTTCCTCCTGCTCTTCGGCATCGGCTTCGTGCTCGTCACCACCGACCAGCCGCTGCTCACGGTGGGTCGGTGGGTCGAACGAGCCAGTCGCTGGGTCGCCGCCAAACGACACTGGGATTCCCACCCCCGCGCCGAGACCTTCCTCGACCAACGCGACCGGGTGATCGCGGCCCTCGGCCCTCGGTGGAAGCAGGCCCTGGCCGCGTCCGTCGGCAACTGGACCCTCGACTACCTCGCCCTGGTCGCCGCGCTGCGCGCCGTCGGCGCCAGCCCACGGCTGTCGGCCGTGCTCCTCGCCTACGGCGCCGCCGCGGTGCTCACGATGATCCCTCTCACTCCCGGTGGCCTCGGTTTCGTCGAGGGCGGGCTCGTCGCGTGCCTCACCCTTGCCGGCGTCCAGGTGGACGAGGCACTGCTCGCCACGCTGGCGTTCCGGCTGTTCTCCTACTGGCTGCCACTCCCTGCCGGCCTGATCGGCTACCTCGCCTTCCGGCGGCGCTACGGGCCCCTCGGCCAGATCCCCATCGAGCCCGACAGCCCGAGTCCCCTCGCCCCCGCCACCCCCTGAGCGGGCTTGGTCGGGGCTTGGTCGGGCTCCTACGACAGGTACCTGCCGCAGATGGGCCAGGGTTGGGCGCCTCGGGACGAGTACAGCGCCCGTGCTCGGGCATCCTGCTCCCACGCCGGAGCGTCCGACGGGAGGCCCGTTCCGCCAACCGACCGCCAGGTCTGCAGATCGAACTGGTAGGCCCCGTAGAACCCGTTGCCCGAGTTGACGGCGTAGTTCCCACCCGACTCGCAACGACGCAGGTTCGCCCACTTGTCGCCACCCAGAGCAGCCGCATCCCGGGCTGCTCTGGCCGCCGCCTCTGCCTGGCGCACCCCGAGCAGGGTGATCTCGGCCAGGGCGACCGCCCGCTCGGCGTGCGGGATCTCTTCACGCGCCTCCTCGAGGCGCTGATCGAGGCGGTCGAGGCGGTCGACCGTTCGGTTGACCTCGTCGCTCGTCCCGTTCCGGAGGCCCTGGAACTCTCTCGCCACGGTCCGGGTCTCGAGCGACTGTTGGGCAAGCATGGTCTGGCGCCACAGGATGTCTCCGGCCTTCTTCACGTTCACCAGGAATTGCAGGTCGGGCTCTGAGCCTCCGCTGATGTACGCGGCCACCGAGAGCTGACGGGCCTGGCGGCGCTTCGAACGGAGTTGCTCGGTGAGCGCCAGTTGGTCCGCCTGGAGATCACCGAGTTGGGAGGTGGCCTCGGTGATGGCGGCCTGGGCCGCGCGGGCACGCGCGTGCGTGTCCGCCAGCTGCTGCTTCGCGACGTCGACCGCCGCCTCGGCCTCCGCCACGCTGAGCGCCTGGGCCGGTCGCGCCGTCCACCCCAGGACCACGGCCAGGAACACCACCGCGGCGCCGGCGACCGCGCACGGGTGCCCGAACCACGACAGGCCCGGGCGGCGGCTTCGGGTGGGAACGCCCGAGCGCGAGGGCTGACGGTGATCGATCGGAGTGAGGCCCGAGGATGTGGGAACGGACCCCGGCCCACGCGGATCGTCGAACAACGCCGCTGACCGCACCGCAACAAGCTAGCGGGCGGCCACGATCGAGTCACTGCGGCCCACGGTGCACAGCGAGGCGGAGCAGCCGGCTGACAGCAACCGTCGAAGCGCCCCGGTACCGTGGAACATCTGAGGGATCGGGAACGTCGCTCTCGTCCGCGACGTTCGGTCTCGAAGACAGGCACGCTCGGTCTTCGATCGTCCGCCAGAGCTCGGGAGGCAACGATGACCCACCTCATCCATCTGCGGCACCTGGCCCTGGGCGCGGTGCGCGACCCGCACTGGGTTGGCGCCACCACTGGCCACCGTTAGGTCTCGGCCCACCCCCATGCCAGCAGGTCAACGTGAACTGGGCGCCGACGAGGTCCGAGGCATTGCCGAGCAGTGCTTCGTCGCACCGGACGCAACGACCGGCGAGAAGATCGGCCTCGAGTTCGAGTGGCTCACCATCTCGGCACGACAGCCCGACGACCGCCTCGGCCTGGCCGAGCTGACCGCAGCGGCTGCCGCCGGCGGAGACCTGCCCCGCGGCGGTACCGTCACCTTCGAGCCCGGGGGGCAGCTCGAGCTCAACACGGCCCCGGCCGTCGGCCTCGACGAGGCCTGCGAGGCCGCCCACGCCGATGCTCGCGAGCTCAGCCGCCGCATGGAGCGCGTCGGGGTCGCGCTGGTGCCGATCGGCCTCGATGCCTTCCGCCCACCGACGCGCGTGCTCACCACCGGTCGATACGACGCCATGGAGGCAGCCTTCGACGCGAAGGGGCCCCATGGTCGGCGCATGATGTGCAACACCGCGGCCCTGCAGGTGAACGTCGACCTGGGGCCCGACGACCCGTGCGCCCGCTGGCGCCTGGCGCACGCCATCGGCCCGACCCTGGTGGCCTGCTTCGCCAACTCACCCTTCGGCGCGGAGGACGGCGTCGGGCGGCCCAGCGGTTGGGTCGCCAATCGGCTCGCCACGTGGTGGGGCATCGACGCCACCCGGACCGCCGCCCCTGCCCTGACCAAGGATCCCGCCGACACCTGGCTCCGATACGCCCTTGCCGCCAACGTGCTGCTGATACGGGGCGAACAGGGCGCCACCGCGCTCCGGCACCCCGTGTCGTTCGGGCAGTGGATGACCGAGGGACTCGCACAGGGTTGGCCAACGGGTGACGACTTCGCGTACCACCTCACCACGCTGTTCCCACCGGTGCGGCCGCGCGGCTGGCTCGAGCTGCGCATGCTCGACGCGGTCGATGCGGCCACGTGGCCCGTCGCCGTCGCCGTGATCGTGGCCCTGCTCACGGACCGGGAGACGTCGGTCGAAGCCGAGCGGGTCACCGCGCCGACCGCCGCCCACTGGACGCAGGCCGCCCGCGTCGGGCTCCACGACCCCGATCTCGCGCGGTCCGCCGACGGCTGCTTCGCGGCCACCATCGAAGCCCTCCCCCGACTGGGCGCATCGTCAGGGCTCCGCGACTCGGTGGCCGACTATGCCGACCGATACGTGGCGCGGCGGCGGTGCCCCGCCGACGATCGCCTCGACGAGTGGAGGGTGAGGGGTCTGCTGATCCCTGAGGGCAACCAGATCGACGAGGAGCCGGCATGGGCGGGGTGAGCCCGATGACCGGCGGGTCGCCCGACACGGATCGCGAGCGCATCGCCTGGGCCCTCGGCCGGGCCCGGCACCGCACACTCGGCCTGGTCGACGCGCTCTCCGAAGCAGACCAGTGCCGCCAGCAGAGCCCACTCATGTCACCCCTCGTGTGGGACCTCGCCCATGTCGGCAACTACGAGGAGATCTGGCTGCAGCGGGCACTCGGCGGTCCACCGCCCCTCCACCCCGAGTACGACGACCTCTACGACGCGTTCCGCCATCCTCGAGCCGAGCGGCCCTCGTTGCCCCTCCTCGGGCCGACAGACGCAAGGGAGTACATCGCGGGGGTGCGACAACGCGCCCTCGACGTGCTCGGCTCGGTGAGCTTCGACGGTGGCGAGCGGCTGCTGGACGGCGGCTTCGTGTACGGCATGGTGATCCAGCACGAGCAACAGCACGCCGAGACCATGCTCGCCACACGACAGCTGATGGGCGACCGGGCCACCCTGCCCGTCGGCACGTCACCGGCTCCCGCCGGCCCCGGTGCCGTGCTTCCCGAGGAGGTCTCGATCGCAGGTGGGCACATCCTCATCGGCACCGACCTCGACCCCTGGGCGTACGACAACGAACGGCCCGCCCACACCGTCGACGTGGCGCCGTTCCGTATCGACACGGCGCCCGTGACCAACGCCCGCTACCTCGAGTTCATCGAGGCCGGCGGCTACGACGAGCCCGGCTGGTGGTCTCCGGAGGGCTGGGCCTGGTGTCGAGAGGCCGGGCTCGTGGCTCCCCAGTTCTGGGAACGCGCCGTCGACGGCACGTGGTCCGTGCTGCGGTTCGGCCGCCGTCTCCCCGTGGCAGCCGACGAGCCCGTCCAGCACGTGTGCTGGTACGAGGCCGCCGCGTACGCCCGGTGGGCCGGCAAGCGACTCCCCACCGAAGCCGAGTGGGAATGCGCCGCTGCCTGGGACCCGGTCGAGGGGGCCGGCCGTCCCTACCCCTGGGGCGCCGCCGAGCCGACGGCCGGCCGCGCCAACCTGGGCCAGCGCCACGCCGGCCCCGCCACGGTCGGCTCCTACCCGGAGGGTGCCAGTCCTGCTGGTTGCCACCAGATGATCGGCGATGTCTGGGAATGGACCGCCTCGGACTTCCGGCCCTACCCCGGCTTCGAGCCCTTCCCCTACCGCGAGTACTCCGACGTGTTCTGGGGCCACCACTACAAGGTGCTCCGAGGCGGGTCGTGGGCCACCGACGCGGTGGCGGCCCGCACCACCTTCCGCAACTGGGACTTCCCGATCCGGCGCCAGATCTTCGCCGGCTTCCGCTGCGCCACAGACGGCTGACCGACGCCTGCCATGTGTCGACTCGCCGCCTACCTGGGACCGCCGATCACCCTCGAGGCACTTCTCGTCGAGCCTGACCATGGGCTCGCCCACCAGGCCTGGGCGCCCGACCGCCAGGCCAGCGGCACCGTGAACGCGGACGGCTTCGGCGTGGGGTGGTACGACCTCGACCGGCGCCCCGAGCCGGGGGTCCACCGCACCACCAAGCCGATGTGGGCCGATCGCTCGTTCGACAGCTTCGCCGGGGTGGTGGCCACGACCGCGGCCTTGGCGGTGGCGCGCGGAGCGACCGCGCCCGCCCCTACCGAGGAGAGCGGGACGCCTCCCTTCACCAACGGCCCCTGGCTGTTCGGCCACAACGGCGCCGTCGAAGGATTTCGTACCGGCGCGGGTGCCCGCCTCCGTCGCCTGCTGACGGTCGAGCAGGAGTCGGCCATCCTGGGCGCGGCCGACAGTGAGGTGCTGTTCCACCTGGCGCTGGCGCGGCTCGTCGATGGTGCCCAACCGGCCGAGTCGCTCACCGGCGTCGTGGCCGACGTCGAAGCGGTGTCCACCGGTCGCCTCAACCTGGTGCTCACCGACGGGGTCCGGCTGGCGGCCACTCGCGTGGGCGACTCGCTCTGGGTGCTCGTCGATCGGCATGCCGGGAGCACCCTCGTGGCATCCGAGCCCTTCGACGATCGACCCGGCTGGACCGAGGTGCCGGACCGGTCGACTGTCACGGCCATCGCCGGGCACGCCGACATCTCGCCCCTCGCGTCAAGCCCCGCGTGACATCGAGCCAAGGAGGCCCCATCCCATGCCAGCGCGGCTCACACCCCGCCCCGTACAGGTGGAGGTCCACCTCCGACCCGACGAGCTCGACGCTGCACTCCGTGCCGACGTGCGTGGCGGGCTGACGGCCGATCCCAAGGAGCTCCCTCCCAAGTGGTTCTACGACCATCGCGGATCCGAGCTGTTCGACGAGATCACCCGACTCGACGAGTACTACCCGACCCGACGAGAGCGCGAGATCATCGCACGGGAGGCCGCCGCCATCGCCGCCTTCGGCGCCGACACCCTCATCGAGCTGGGCTCGGGCTCGTCGGAGAAGACCAGGCTCCTGCTCGACGCGATGGTGGCCGCCGGGCGCCTGCGGCGGTACGTGCCCTTCGACGTGAGCGAGACCTTCCTGCGCCAGTCGGCCCTCGTCCTGGCCGAGCAGTACCCGACCCTCGACGTCCATGCCGTCGTGGGCGACTTCGAGCGGCACCTGTCCGCGCTGCCGGCCGGCGGGAGGCGCCTGGTCGCCTTCCTCGGCGGCACCATCGGCAACCTCGGCCCCGACAAGCGCAAGGGGTTCCTCGCCGACCTGACGGCGTCGCTCGCGCCCGGTGACGGGCTCCTCCTCGGAACCGACCTGGTGAAGGACCCCGATCGCCTCGTGCGTGCCTACGACGATGCTTCGGGCGTGACCGCGGCCTTCAACAAGAACGTCCTGACCGTGATCAACCGCCAATTGGACGCGGACTTCGACACCGACTCGTTCGCCCACGTCGCCTGTTGGGACCCCGATGCCGAGTGGATCGAGATGCGACTGCGCTCACTGGTCGACCAGCAGGTGGCGGTCGGCGACCTCGACCTCGGTGTCCGCTTCGTCGCCGGTGAGGAGATGCGCACCGAGATCAGTGCGAAGTTCCGTCGCGAGGGAGTTGCCCGAGAGCTTGCGGCGGTCGGGCTCCGGCTCGCCCACTGGTGGACGGACGCCGCCGGCGACTTCGCCCTCAGCCTCAGCATCTGCGCCCCTGCCTCGTCGCCCAGCGGCGCGGCCCCGCCGTCGACGGCGGGTCGGTGACACGGCTCCACGACCCGTGGGGGCCCAGAGGCGCCCACGGTCTCAGGAGCCGCGTCTCAGGAGCCGCTGAGCGCCGCGACGGCGTCGACGAGGCGGGCGAGCTCCTGATCGGTGTTGAAGTAGTGCACCGACGCGCGCACCATGGCGTCGAGGCCCCGATCGCCGAGGTCCCACCGGCTGGACGACAGCGCCGTCACCGACGTGTTGATCTGCTGGGCCCGTAGGGCCTCGGCCACGTCGGCGGCGTCGGCACCGTCGACGGTGAACGTGACGATGCCGCAGCGCTGATGGCCCCGGTCGTGCACCGACACCGTGTCGAGCTCGCCGAGCGCGGCGCGGAGGCTCGCGCCCAATCTGGTGACCCGCTCCCCGATGGCGTGGAGGCCCACATCAAGGGCGTAGTCGATGGCGGCCACCAGACCGAGCTTGGCTGCCACACCCACCTCCCACGTCTCGAATCGACGGGCGTCGGCCCGCATCTCGTAGCTCTGATCGCCCGTCCACGTGGCGCCGAACAGATCCAGCACGGGCGGATCGATCTGCCCGAGCGCCCGGGGTGACATCCAGAGGAAGCCGGTGCCGCGCGGCCCCCGCAGGAACTTGCGACCGGTGGCGCAGAGGACGTCGCAGCCGATGGCCGCGACGTCGATCGGCATCTGGCCCACCGACTGGCAGGCGTCGAGCAGGAAGAGCACCCCGGCATCGCGGGCCACCGCACCGATCTCGGCGACCGGGTTCACCAGGCCCCCGTGGGTGGGCACGTGCACGGCGGCGATCAGCTTCACCCGTTCATCGAGGAGCTCGCGAAGCGCCGGCACCGAGAACTGACCGTGCTCATCGTCGGGGACCACCTCGATGGAGGCTCCCGTCCGTCCTGCGACCTGGAGCATGGCGATGACGTTGCTCGCGTACTCGGCCTTCGACACGAGGATGCGGTCCCCGGGAGCCAAGCCGACTCCGCAGAAGGCCGCGTCCCATGCACTGGTGGCACTCCCGGCGAAGGCGATCTCGTTCCGATCGCCGTTGACCAGCGAGGCAGCGACGTCGTAGAAACGGTCCAACTCGTCGGCACGAATGGCCGCGGCCTCATAGCCGCCTACCTGCGCCTCGAGCCACAGGTGGTCCGTCATCGCGTCGAGGACCGATCTGGTGGGCAGCGAGGCACCGGCGTTGTTGAAGTGGCACACGTGGGAAACACCCGGCGTGTCGTGACGGACGCGAGGCAGGTCGATGGACACGGTCTTCGTCTAGCACCTGTGCGCGGACAGGCACGCGCCGACCCGAGACTCAACATGGCGCCGGGGACACCGATGGGTCATGCAAGTGTCTCTCGACGTTCGGGGTAGCTCGTGTTGATCGTTGCGATTGGTCTCGGCGCGGTCGCGCTGGTCGCGTGCCTCTTGGCGCACCGAGAGCGCCGAGCGCGGGCCCGGCTCGCCGCCGAGCTGAACCATGTCACCCACCATGACCATCTGACCGGGCTGCCGAACCGATCGGTGCTCGAGCCCTGGTTGGAGGACTGCCTGGCCTCGTCTCGGCGACACTCCGCACACGCGGCCGCGCTCTTCATCGACCTCGACCAGTTCAGGGCGGTGAACGACACCCACGGCCCCGAGGTCGGCGACAACCTCATGAAGGCAGTCGTCGCCCGGCTCCGCACCGTCCTGCGGCCCGGCGACAAGCTCGTCCGTCGCGGCGGCACCCAGTTCGTGATGCTGTGCCCGGACATCCCCGGCTTCAGTGCGGCCGAGAAGCTTGCCGGTCGGGTGATCAGCGCCCTCCACACCCCCTTCCAGATCAAGCAGGACCTGATCACCATGAGCGCCTGCGTAGGGGTCACGGTCACCGACGACCGGTTCTCCGACGTGCACTCGGTGCTCCTCGACGCCGAGGTGGCGTTGTACAAGGCCAAGGACGACGGCCCCGGGAGCGTCGCCATGTTCGACCAGTCGATGCAGGCCCGCCTCACGCCGGCGAACGCTGAGAGACGACTCACCGAAGCGCTGGAGCGCGGCGAGTTCCAACTGCTCTACATGCCCATCATCTCGCTGGAGACCAACCGGATGACCGGGGTCGAAGCCCTGATCCGATGGAAGCACCCTGACCGGGGCATGGTCAGCCCGGGAGAGTTCCTCCCGGCCATGGACGAGACCGGGCTCATCGTCCCCGTCGGCACCTGGGTGCTCGAGGAAGCCTGCCGTCAAGCGCGTCAATGGCAGGCGCGCTACCCGGACCTCGAACCCATCGAGATGACCGTCAACATCTCGGCCCGGCAGGTGGCCCAGGCCGACTTCATCGACGTGCTTTCCGGCGCCGTGCGTTCGACCGCTGACTCCCCCACCCCTCGCCTCTGCCTGGAGGTCACCGAGGGCGCGCTCAAGTACGACCTCGACGCCGCCTGGACCATGCTCCGACAGACGAAGGACCTCGGCGTGTCGCTCGCCCTCGACGACTTCGGCACCGGTTCGTCGTCGATCCAGTCGATCCGCACGTTCCGCTGCGACGTGTTGAAGATCGACAATGCCTTCATCGACGGAGTGGGCCAGGCCACCGAGGACACGGCCATCGTCAAGCACATGATCGCGCTCGCCAACGACCTGGGGATGATCGCGGTGGCCGAAGGGGTGGAGACCCCCGTCCAACTCGCCGAGCTCCGTCGGCTCAAGTGCCACCGGGCACAGGGCTACCTGTTCGGGCATCCCGTCCCGCCCGAGATCATCGACGACATGCTCTACGACATCTCGCTCACCCGGACACAGCAGCCGCCCGCCGACCCCCTGCCCCAGCGAGACCTGCGCAGTACCACCGAGCCCAGCGAGGTGCTGCTTCCCGCGGCCGAGACACCTCCGGCGCCCAACGGGGACATCCCGACACAGTCACCCGCTGCGTGGCCGGACGGCCAGACCGGCGCGCCCACGCCGACGCGGACGCCCGCCCCGCTTGCCGATGCCCCCGCCGGCGACGACGAACGCCAGCCCCTTGCGGCCCGGACCGCGCCGATCCACCGGGAGGCTCCCCGACCACACGAGCCGCAGCCCTTGATGGCCGCACGACGCAAGCCCGGTGGGTCGGCCACGCCGGCCGGGCCCGTCGTTCCCCCACTGGGCAAGGGCCCCCGGCGCCGCTCCGAGCTCACGCGGTAGGCGACGTCGGGCCACCCGAGGCCCCGATCAGCGATACCGGCCGAAGAGCCAGGTGACCATTCACACGAGCGGCGGCCCTCAGCCCGGCTTCGGTCTCGTGCCGTGCCGGGCCATGCCCTCCTCGATCTCGCTGATGACCGTCTCGATCACCCGGACACGCGCGTACCTCTTGGACTCGGCCTCGATCACGTGCCAGCGGTGGCGGTGCCGGTCGGTCCGGTCGAGCATCTCCTCCACGGCGAGCACGTAGTCGCCCCACTTCTCCCGGTTGCGCAGGTCCTCGTCGGTGAGCTTCCAGTTCTTGAGGGGGTCGTGGGAGCGCCGCTCGAAGCGGCGGGCCTGCTCGTCCGGCGAGAGGTGCAGCCAGAACTTCACCATGATCATGCCCTCGTCGGCCAGCATCGACTCGAACTCGACGATCTGGTCGTAGCTGCGGTCCCACTCGTCCTTCGTCGCGTAGCCCTCGACCCGCTCGACGAGCACCCGGCCGTACCACGAGCGGTCGAGGACAGCCATGCCGCCCCACCCCGGCAACACGGGCCAGAAGCGCCAGAGGAAGTGGTGTCGAAGCTCGTCGGGCGTCGGGGCGGCGAACTGCGACACCCGGACGTGGCGCGGGTCGAGCGCCGAGACCAGCCGCTTGATGGCCCCGCCCTTGCCCGAGGCGTCCCATCCCTCGAAGACCACGCACACCGGTGGCCCGAGCTCGCCACCACCCAGCTGGCCACCCAGCTCGAGGCGCAGGCGGAGGAGCTTCTCCTGGGCCGCGGCCAACCGCTCCTCCTCCTCCCTGCGGGTGATGGACAGCTTCAGGTCGACGTCCTCGAGGCGTCCCATCAGGCCAACGCCCCTTCGAGAACGTCGACGCACCGGTCGACGTCGACATCGGCGATGACGAGCGGCGGGCAGAACGTGAGGTGGTTGGGCGGCACCGCCCGCACGATGACTCCGGCGGCGCGCATGGCGTCGCGGACCACGGCGATCTGGTGGCGCTCGCCGAGGCTCGCGGCCCAGACGGCACCCTCACCGCGGACCTCGGCCACCAGTCCGTCGGCCTCGAGGGCGCGGAGGCCCGAGCTGAGCCGGACGCCGATCCGCTCGGCGGCCGGGACCAGCTCCTCGCGCTCGGTGATGGCCATCGACGCGAGCCCGGCGACGCATGCCCCCGGATGCCCCGAATAGGTGTGGCCGTGGCGCAGCAGGTAGTCGGGCGCCGATTCGAGGGCCTCTCGCACAGCCGAGCCGACGATCACCCCGCCGAGCGGCACGTAGCCCGAGCTCACGCCCTTGGCAAAGGTCACCAGGTCGGGACGCACGCCGTAGTGGGTCGACCCGAACCAACTGCCCAGGCGACCGAACCCGCTGATGACCTCGTCGGCGATGAGGTACGCGCCGTGCTGGTCGCACAAGCGGCGCAGGTCGTCGAGGTAGCCCGGCGCAGGCGGGAACACGCCCCCAGCTCCCTGGACGGGCTCGGCGATCACCGCCGCGATCTCGTGGCCCCGTCGGGCGAAGACCGTGGCCAGCGCCTCACGGTCGTTGTTCGCCACCGTGAGGTGCCCGGGCACGAGCGCGCCGTAACCGGCCTGGTTCGCGGGAAGACCCTGGGCGGACATGCCGCCGTAGGTGACCCCGTGGTAGCCGAAGTCCCGGCTCACCACGACCTGCTTGTCCGGGTGACCGGTGAGCCCCTGGGCCAGCCTTGCGAACTTGAGGGCGGTGTCGACCGCCTCGGACCCGGACGACACCAGGAAGACCCGGGCGTCGTCCATCGGCGCCAGTCCCACGATCCTCGAACACAGGTCCTCGGCAGGCTCGTTCGTGAACGGGTCGAAGCAGTGGTAGCCGGCGAGGGTGCGCAGCTGCGCGGACACCGCGTCGGCTATCTCCGCCCGCCCGTGCCCCACGTTGCAGTACCAGAGGCTGGCCATGGCGTCGATGTAGCGGTTGCCGGCGTCGTCCCACACCACCGCGCCCTCCCCCCGGACGATCTTGACGAAGTCGGACGCGTCCTTGGCGGGTGGTGCGAACGGGTGCAAGAAGGGCGACAGGGGCATGTCGGGAATCTAGACGGAGGCACGGCCGCTCAGCCCTGGAGCACGACCAGGCGCCGCTCGGTCATCTCCTGGACCGTGTAGGGCGGGCCCTCGCGGGTGTTGCCGGAGTCACGGACCCCGCCGTAAGGCATGTGGTCGGCCCGCCAGGTGGGCACCTCGTTCACGAGCACACCGCCGAAGTCGAGCACCCGGCCGGCCTCGAGGGCCTTGCCCACGTTCGTGGTGAAGACACCGGCCTGGAGGCCGTAGCGCGTGTCGTTCGCCAGCCGCAGGGCCTCGTGCCAGTCGTCGTACACGGCCACCCCGACCACGGGTCCGAACACCTCGGTGTTGCACACCGACATGTCGGGCAGGACACCGGTGAGCACCGTGGGCACCAGCACCCCGTTCTCGACCCGGCCACCGGCGCGGACCGCGGCACCGGCGGCCACGGCCTCGCTGATCCATGTCATCACCCGCTCGGTCTCACCCCGATCGATGAGCGCGCTGACATCGGTGTCGTCGTCGAGCGGGTTGCCCACCGCCAGTTGTTCGACGCCCGCAACGAGAGCAGCCGTGAAGTCGTCGGCGATCGATGCGTGGACGAAGACCCGCTGCACCGATATGCACGACTGTCCCGCGTGCGAGAACCCGGCCACCGTGACCTTGGCCGCGGCCCCCATCCAGTCGCCGTCGGGCTCGATGATCACCGGCGCGTTGTTGCCGAGCTCGAGGCTCACCCGCTTGCGCGGCGCCTGCGCACGGATGCCCCACCCGACCTCTGGCGACCCCGTGAAGGTGATCATGGCCACGTCGTCGTGGGTGACCAGGTGATTGGCCACCCGGCCCGAGCACGGCACGATGTTGAGCCAGCCCGGCGGCAGCCCGCACTCGTCGAGGAGCATGTCCACCAGAAGCAAGGCCGTGAGCGGTGTGGACGATGCCGGCTTGAGCACCACCGGGCAACCCGCGGCGATGGCCGGTGCCAACTTGTGCACCACCAGGTTCAAGGGGAAGTTGAACGGACTGATGGCGCCCACGACCCCGATGGGCACCCGCTGCACGAAGGCCACCTTGCCCTCACCGGCGCTGCTGGCGTCGATGGGCACCATCTCGCCGGTGAGGGTGCGAGCGGTGGCGGCGGCGAACCGGAAGGTGTCGACCGCTCGCGCGGCCTCGACCCGCGCGGTCTTGATGGGCTTGGCCGCCTCTTCGGCCACCATGTGGGCGAACGCCTCCTGGCGGTCCGGCATGGCGAGGGCCTCGGCGGCCCGGTCGAGGATGGCCGCCCGGCGATGCGCGGGCAGGGCACCACGCCGGTGGCAGTCGAGGGCCACCGCGACCGCCCGGTCGAGGTCCGCCTCGGTGCCGGCCGCCGCCCGCCCGATCTCGTGGCCGTCGAACGGCGAGTTGACGACGATGACCTGACCGTCGGGCGTGAGCTTGTCGGCCCCGATGCGAAACGGCCTGATGACGTCGGTCATGTGCTGGAACCCCCTGTACGGCGCTGCGGCGAGGCTACCGGCGGATCCGCGGGCTGTTCGGAACGCAGCACTCCGTGCCGGCGTGGTGGTGGCACCCCTGACCGACGGTGGGGAAGTGGATGTCGGCCATCCCGACCCCCCCACCCATCCTCCGGCGAACGACGGCGGGTAGCGTCGCCGAGGTGCAGGCTCCGCTCGCCGACCGATACCGGGAAGCCCCGTTCTGGACCGACGAGGCGCCGCCGGCGGATCGGCCGATCACCCCACTGCCGAACAGTGCCGATGCGGTCGTCGTGGGCGGGGGGTACTGCGGGCTGGCCGCGGCCGCCGAGCTGGCCCGCCGGGGACGCCACGCCGTGCTCATCGAACGCCACGAGTTGGGGTGGGGGGCCAGCTCACGGAACGGCGGCATGGTGATCCCCGAGCTGAAGGCCGGGCCGGCGGGCCTCGAGCGGCGGTACGGGCCGCTCGGCCGACGACTGCACCGCGCCGTCAACGAGGCCTTCGACCACGTCGAGCGACTCATCGCCGACGAGCACATCGACTGCGGCTACGAACGCAGCGGCCAGCTCTACCTGGCGCACCACCCCGGTGTCGTGGAGCACCTTCGCGAGGAGGCCGCCGAGAGAGCGGGGGCCGGTGAGCCGGTGCGGTTCGTGGGGCGCGACGAACTGGGCGCCGAGATCGGGTCCACCGCGTTCCACGGTGGCCTGGTCCTCGAACGCACCGGCGGCCTGCAGCCCGCTCGCTTCCACCAGGGCCTGGCCCGCGTGGCCGGCGACGCCGGTGCTGAACTGCACGAGCACACCGCAGCCGAGCGCATCGAGCGCAGCGGCGGCGGGTTCCGGGTCGAGACCTCACGCGGCGCCGTCGAGGCGACCGACGTGATCGTGGCCACGAACGCGTACGCCGACGGCCTCTCTCCCCGGCTCCGCCGGAAGACGCTGCCCGTGGGGAGCTTCATCATCGCGACCGAAGCCCTGCCCGAGCCCCTACGCGACGACGTGAGCCCTCACCGACGGATGTTCGTCGACACCAAGAACTACCTCTTCTACTGGCGGCTGTCCCCCGACGGCCGAATGATCTTCGGCGGCCGGCGGAGCCTCTCGCCCGTGTCGATCGCCGAGGCCCGCGACCACCTGTACCGGTCGATGGTGCGCATCCACCCCCAACTGGACGGGCTCCCGGTGACCCACGCATGGGGCGGCAACGTGGCGATCACCTACGACCGGATGCCCCACGTGGGCACCGTGGACGGCGCCCACTACGCGACCGGCTGCAACGGGTCGGGCGTCGCCCTCAACACGTGGATGGGCCACCGCGTGGCCGGCATGGTGCTCGGCGACCCGCCCCCGCCCTTCGCGGAGATGGCGCATCCGAACGTCCCGCTGTGGGGGCTGCGTCACGCCTACCTGCCGGTGGTTGGCCAATGGTTCCGGTTCCGCGATCGGCACCCTCGTTGACCACCGACGGTGCCGAAACGTGGCCCGGGCTCCGCTCTGCGTGGTGTGCCCACCGCTGCCCGAGGTTTTCGCCCGCCGAGTAGTAACATCCGCGCGGTGCGAGGTCTGACCGAACGCAGCAGCGCGGCACCGGCATCACCGGTCGGCCGGTGCGCACGGGGGGCTGCGCTCATCACGGCGGTGGTCCTCGTCGGCCTCGGCACCAGGACCGCGGTCGCGCTCGGCGCCGGTGCCTGCCCCGAGGATGGGAATGCGGCCACGGCCACCTCGGCGATCCCATCCGAGGACGACTCGTCCACCCCGGAGGTCGCGGTCGAATCCATCACCGACGACTCCGTCGGCGGCCAGGCCGCCGGCTCCGTCGCATCGGCTCCGTGCGACGAGTCAAGCGGCGCCGCTGAATCGGCGTCCACCACGACGTCGGTGACCTACACCACCAGCACCACCAGCACCACCGGCACCAGCACCACCGAAGCCACACCGACCACCACCAGCACCACCGAAGCCACACCGACCACCACCAGCACCACCGAGGCCACACCCACACCCACCACCACCACCACCACCGAGGCCCCACCCACCACCACCAGCACCACCGAGGCCCCACCCGCCACCACCACGAGCACCACCGAGGCCCCGCCCTCCGCTCCGCCGCCGACCACCACCGCCCCACCCACCACTGCGCCGCCGCCACCCACCACCACACCGCCCACCACTGCGCCGCCGCCACCCACCACCACACCACCCGCCGCCACCACCACCCCGCCACACCCCACCTACGCCGACGCGCCCCCCACCACGCAACCCGACGCGCAGGTCGCCGCCGCTTCGGCGACGGCCGGCCACGACGGGACCGACGGCCCCACGACCGGCGGCGACGCCACCGGCTCAGACGGCAACAGCGACGCCACCCGCGTCACCGACGGGACCGCCGGGGCCGAGACCGCTCGAAGCGGTGACCGCGAATCCGATGCCGGTGCTGATGGCCGCGACGCGACCACCCGATCCGCGCCCGAGCCCGCCGTGTCATCCCGCCAGGGCGACCCCAAGCCCGTCGATGCCCCCACGCGCGGCGAGGCCAGCCCGGACCGGCCGCCCGATGCCACCAGCGAGGGACCCGTTCCGGGTCTGGTCAGCCCGCCGCCCATGGTCAGCCGGTCCGCCCTCGCCGTCCAGGACGCCCTGCGAGCTGAGCGCCTGCTCTCCGGGCCCCTGCTGGTGGCCGTGCCCGCAGGCCTGCTGCTCGGGCTGATCCTGGTCGGCCTGGGCGTCGCGGCCGTGCGCCTCACCCGTCCACCCGAGCTCCCGCACGACTGAGCATCCTGTCAGTCGTCGGTCGGGTGCACCGGCGCGGCGTCGATGACGATCCGCGCCCGGCCGCTCTCCTTGGCCTCGTACATCGCCGCATCGGCCCGGCTGATCAGCGCGTCCGAGCTCTCGCCCGGCCCGCTGCTCAGGGCCACACCGATGCTGGTCCCCACAAGGATCTCCCTGCCGTCGATCGCCGCGGGGCGCGAGACCTCGCGCATGATCCGTTCGGCGACCACCAGCGCTTCGGCCTCCGACTGCAGGTCCTCGCAGATCACGACGAACTCGTCACCTCCGTAGCGGCCGACCGTGTCCGCTTCGCGCGCCGCATGCTGGACCCGGTCCGCGACCTCTCGGAGCAGGTCATCGCCGGTGGCGTGGCCCCAGGTGTCGTTGACCAGCTTGAACCGGTCGATGTCGACGAAGATGGCAGCCGAACGAGAGCCGTTGCGGATCGAGCGATCGAGCGCGTGGCTCAGCCGGTCGTCGACGATGACCCGGTTGGGGAGCCGCGTGAGCGGGTCATGGGTCGCATCGTGGGACAACCGGTCCTCGACCTCCCGCTGCGCGGTGACGTCATGGCCCGTGATGACCAGGCCGGCCACCGCAGGATCGTCGAAGAGGTTGGTGACGGTGCCCTCGAACCAGACGTGCTCACCGTCCCGAGCACGCACGCGGGCCGTCAGCGGCGCCTTCGGCTGTCGACTCGACAGCGCCTGCTCCACGCCGACACGGTCGTCGGGATGGATCACGTCGAGGAGTGCGGTTCCAATCGCTTCTTCGACGTCCCAGCCGAGCAGCCTCGGCAACGACGGGCTCACATAGGTGATGGTCTGGTCGTCGTCGCTGACCACGATCAGATCGGGGAGGTTCTCGACGAGGGCCGTGAATTGCGCCTCGCTGCGCCGGACCTCGGCCGCGGCTTGCGCCGCATGGCGCAACGCGGTCGACCGGGTGGTGGCGAGGCTCCACACGAAGGCGGCCAGCAGGACACTCAGCGCGGCGCCGGCGACGAGCACGAGGACCGGCTGATAGGCCGTCGCGGCATCTTCGTCGTCGGCCACGACGAGCGACCAGCGCTGACCCGCGACGCTGATCGGCATCGACCGGGAAGCTCCCGCGAGCCGTCGCGCTCGACCGTCGCGCTCACGCACGGACGAGGCCACCAGCGTGTCCTCCGCGACCGCGCCCCCCCGCCCTGAGCCGGCCGACCGGGCATCGGCGTCGGCGCGTTCGAACAGCTGAGCGTCGAGATCGGGGCCTGTCGAGGCCGATGCCTGCTCGAGCAGGTCGTCGGCCGACAGCAACATCATGACCCACCCCCGCAGCTCGCCACCACGGGACTCCAGCGGGGGAACGACGGCGCGGCGATACACCGGGACCACGAGCGCGAGACCGGACCGCGCGAGCGCCGGGCGGGACTCAGCCGCTGCGGCCGGCACCTGCTCCAACCTGTCGCTCAGCAGGGGGGCGCCCTCGATCCGAGCCCTCTCGAGCGCCTCTCGTAGCGCCGGCACGCGGGTGAGGTCCATGCCACGAAACCAGCGACCCGGCACTGCCTGGACCTCGAAGGTGGCGATCAGGTGATCGTCCCCCGCTGCCGGGGTGGAGACGGCGAAGTCGCTCGACCCGTCGCGTTGCACGCGGTCGGCCAACGTCCGGACCCCATCTGCACCCGTGGCGGGCTCCACGTAGGCGACGCCGACGACCACCTCGGGCAGCGCGGCGACGACATCGGTCGCTGCCGCCTCGAACACATCGGCGGGGGGCTCCCCCTCGGGCCCACCGACCATGACAGACCCCACCCGGCCGCCGGCCCGCGACAATTCGTCGACCTGGTCGCCGAGTTCGACGTTGACGGCGGCCACCGACCGGTCGAGTTGATCCTGGGCATGGCGCCCGGTCACACCGCTCCAGGCGACGGCAACGACCGTGCTGGCGGCCAGCCCGCACAGCACGACCACCATCGCCATCGCGAGGGGTCGGCGCCGGGATGTCACCGCGCGAAACGGTACCAGCCACCGGTTGAGGACCTGCCGCGGCCGGCGGCGAAGGAGCCGCTGCGCGCGTTCGCGCCCAGGGCCGTCGCCTACCCGGCGAGCTCGGCGCAGAAGGCGCCGAACACCTCGACGTAGCGGTCGATGTCCGCCTCGGTGTGCTGCACCGAGATCGTCCACTGCTCCTCGTCACCCGGGGTCATGAAGATGCCCCGGTTGATGACCCAGGCCCAGGATGCCGCGAACAGGGTGGCGTTCGTCTCGAGGAAGTCGCGGAAGTTGCGCAGGGGCTCGTGCCGGTAGCAGACGCAGCCCTTGCAGCCGAGGTCGACCACGTTCGCCGGGATGCCGTGGGCCGTGATGGCTGCCCGGCAGCCGTCGGCCAGGCGCTTGCCGAGGGTCGCGAGGCGGGCATAGGCCTCAGGTGTGAGCACCTCGGTGAGCGCGGCCAGGCCGGCCGCGGCCACCAGGGGGTTGCCGTTGAAGGTGCCCTGCTGGGCCGTGCCGTGGGCGATCACGTCCATCACCTCGGCCCTGCCCCCGAACGCGGCGGTGGGCGTGCCCCCGCCGATGGCCTTGGCGAAGCAGGCGAGGTCGGGCTGGACGCCGTAGAGCTCGGTGGCCCCACCGGCGGCGATGGTGGCTCCGCATTTCACCTCGTCGAAGATCAGCACCACGTCGTGCTCGGTGCAGATGCGTCGCACACTGGCCAGGTAGTCCGGGTCGGGAAGGACGAGGCCGATGTTCATCATCACCGGCTCCATGATCAGACAGGCGATCTCGGGCGCCTGCTCGACGAACATGCGCACCAGCGCACCCGTGTCGTTGTAGGGCACGACCAGGGTGTCGTCGGCCATGTGGGCGGGGATGCCGTCGGACATGCGAGCGGACAGGGGGTTCTCACGGTTGCCCATCTCGTTCGTGTCGGGCACCACCGAGAACATCACCGTGTCGTGGTGCCCGTGATAGGAGCCTTCGATCTTGAGCACCTTGTCGCGTCCGGTGAAGGCCCGCGCCACACGGATCGCGTCCATGGTGGCCTCGGTGCCCGAGTTGCAGAAGCGGACCTGATCGAGGCCGAAGCGGCGGCACAGCTCCTCGGCGAAGGCCACCGTGAGCTCGGTGGTGACGGCGAAGTGGGTGCCCCGGCGCACCACATCGGTGACGGCATCGACGACCTTCGGGTGGGCGTGGCCCACCGCGTTCACGCCGAACCCCGAGTGGTAGTCGACGTACTCGTTGCCGTCCACGTCCCAGACGTGGCTCCCCTCGCCCCGATCGAGGTAGATCGGCCACGGCTCCGCGGCCTGGAACGAGGACGCCACACCCAGCGGCATCGAGGCCATGGCCCGCTCGAAGAGCGCAGCCGACCGGGGCGTGCGGTCGCGCATCACCTTGCCCTCCCGCTCGATGATCGCCTGCGCCCGCTCCATCAACTCGTCACTCATGTCGTCTGCTCTCTCGTTCGTCGGTTGCTCGGATGAGGTGGATCAGGCGTGGCTGATCATGACGTGCTTGATCTCGGTGTACGCCTCGAGCGAGTACACCGACATGTCCTTGCCGTAGCCCGACTGCTTGAAGCCGCCATGGGGCATCTCGGGGGTCAGCGGGATGTGGTCGTTCACCCACACGGTGCCGAACTGGAGGGCCTTGGCCATGCGCATGGCCCGACCCACGTCCCGGGTCCAGACACTCGCGGCGAGGCCGTAGTCCACACCGTTGGCCCAGGCGACGGCCTGGTCCTCGTCGGCGAAGCGCTGCACGCTGACCACCGGCCCGAAGACCTCGTTCTGCACGATCTCGGCGTCCTGGGCCACGCCGGCCACCACGGTGGGCGCGAAGAAGAAGCCGTCGCCGGCGACGGGCCCGCCGCCCGTGACGACCTCGCCGCCCTGCTCGCGGGCACGGTCCACGATGCCGGCCATGCGGTCGCGTTGCCTCCCCGTCACCACCGGCCCGAGGTCGACGGCCTCGTCGCCCGGGTCACCGACGGGCAGCGCCGAGACCGCCTCGGCGAGCCCGGACACCAGGTCGTCGTAGAGGCCCGGACCGGCCAGTACGCGACATGCGGCGGTGCAGTCCTGGCCGGCGTTGTAGTAGCCGCCGATCTTCACCGCCTCGACGACCGCCTCGAGGTCGGCGTCGTCGAACACGATCACGGGCGCCTTGCCACCCAGCTCGAGATGCACCCGGGCGAGCGTGTCCGACGCCGCCTTGGCGATGGCCTTGCCGGTCGGCACGCTGCCCGTGAGCGAGACGAGGCGCATCAGGGGATGGGTGACGAGCGAGGCACCCGCGGTGTCGCCCTGACCGGTGACCACGTTGAGCACACCGTCGGGGAGGATCTCGTTCTCGGCGATGAGCTCGGCCATGCGCAGCGTGGTGAGGGGCGTGAGCTCGGACGGCTTGAGCACCACGGTGTTGCCGGTGGCGAGCGCGGGGCCGATCTTCCAGATCGCCATCATGAGCGGGTAGTTCCAAGGGGTGATCGAGCCGACCACGCCGAGCGGGTCACGGCGCAGCATGGACGTGTACCCGGCCATGTACTCGCCGGCGGCACGACCCTCCATGGTCCGCGCCGCACCGGCGAAGAAGCGGAGGTGGTCGATGCCCTGGCCGATCTCGTCGGCCATCGTGTTGATGGGCTTGCCCACGTTCTGGCTCTCGAGCTTGCCGAGCTCGTCGGCGTGGTCCTCCAGCACGTCGGCCAGGCGCAACAGCGCGTTGCTGCGGTCTCCGGGGGTGCTGTCGCCCCATTCGCCGGCGAAGGCAACGGCCGCCGCGGCGACCGCGGCATCGACGTCCTCCTTGTCGCTCGATGCGACCTCGGCCAGGGTGAGGCCCGTGGCCGGATCGACGACGGCGTCCATCTTGGCGCTCTTCGCGGCCACCCACTGGCCACCGATGAAGTTCTGGTCGGGCATGTCCCCTCCGGATGGTTCGACTCGCGACGACGGATTCAGTTGTTGGACGGCCGTCCAGCAGATGAATCAGTTGCGTGACTCTACCAAACCTGTGCGAACCTGATCGCATGGCGAACGCGGGCGATCCGGTTCCTCTCGACGAGATCGACAAGCGGATCATCACCGAGCTGCAGATCGACGGTCGGCTCCCCTATGCCCGGCTCGGGCCGGCGGTGGGGCTGTCACAGGCGGCGGCGCGACAGCGGGTGCAGCGCCTGATCGAGCGGGGCGTCATGCAGGTGGTGGCGGTCACCGACCCCCTCGCCCTCGGCTTCAACCTCGAGGCCATGATCGGCATCCGTGCCGACGGCGACCTGCGCTCACTCGCCCGCTCGCTCGCGGCCATCGCCGAGATCGACTACGTCGTGATCACCTCGGGCGGCTACGACCTGTTGATCGAGACCGTGTGCGAGGGCACCGACGAGTTGCTGACCCTGTTGAACGAGCGAATCCGCTCGCTGCCCGGGGTGCGCAGCGCCGACGCCTTCCCCTATCTGCACCTGGAGAAGCAGACCTACGCCTGGGGCGTGCGTTGACATCTGTCCGGCTCCGCCGGACGCCTTCGGCATCCGGGTCACCAGGTACCCGCTGCCCCGCTCCGCGGCGCAGCGTCACACGCGCGTGAAGTGCTTGCCGAGGGTCTCGACCTGCCCCTGGTAGTTCGACCCGATGTCGGCGCCGTAGAGCTTGGCCGGCGGCTCGATCATGCGCTCGAAGGTGAGCTTGCACACCGGCTGGCGGTGCTCGATGAGGAACGGCACGTCGTGGGCCCGCACCTCGAGGGCCGCCCGGGAGCCGTGCATCCCGCCGGCCCGGTCGTAGCCGAACCCCGGGTCGAAGAACCCGGCGTAGTGCGTGCGCAACTCACCGCTGGTGGGGTCGTAGGCCGTCATCTCGGCGGCCAGGTCGGGGGGCACGCGCACGCTCTCGTCGGAGAGGAGCAGGTAGAAGCGCTCGGGGTCCAAGATGATGCGGTCGCCACCCTCGCGGGGCACCGGGTCCCAGTAGTCGGCAGGTGCATGGGCGCCGATCCGGCCCATGTCGAGCAGCGGCGCGTTCCCCTTGGCGCGGTACCCGACCCGCCCCGAGGCGTCACCTCGGAGGTCGAGGCTGAGGAAGAGGCCGTCGGCGGTGGCGAGGTCCGCGTCGTCCACCGGCTCGCCGCCCCGGAACAGGAACGGCTCAGCGGCATGGCGCTCGTGCAGGTCGGCGTCGCTGAGCTCGGCCCGGCCGCTCACGAGGCGCAACTGGTTGAGGGCGAGCCGGTGCTTGACCCGCACCGTGAACGACAGCGGGACCACCTCGAGCCACAGCCGACCGTGGTACCCGTCGTCGATCTCGTCGAAGCGGTAGCTGTGGTCGGTGATCACCCGGGTGAAGACGTCGAGGCGGCCGGTGGAGCTCTTGGGGTTGGTGCGGGCCCGCACACCCGGCGGCAGCGTCAGTTCCTCGATCAGCGGGATCAGGTAGGGGCGGTTCGTCTCGAGCACCGCGCCCTCGTCGCGCAGGTCGAGCTCGTCCACGATCAGGCTCGCCATCTTGTTCTCGACCGTGTCGTCGTCGGGCAGGAAGCTGCACCGGACGCGGTAGGCCCGCTCACCGAGGCGGAGGTCGAGGCTGGCGGGCTGGATGCTGGCGGGAAGGATCTTGTCGTAGGTGGCACCCACCCACCCCGCGGCGACGGCGCGCTCGAGCAACTGGCTGGGAAGGACCCCTTGTGCACCCGCGGGCAGGACGGCAGCTCCGGCGCCACCCTCGAGGGCGGTGTCGATCGGCCCCTCCGCCGGTTCGGGCGCCCCCTGGCTCATCGGCGGCGATCGTACTCGCCGCCCACCGGGCGGCCGGGCCGGGCGCCCGCCCTCAGCGATTCCGGGCCCGGGCGAACGCCGCGGTGAGCTGCGGCAGCACCTCGCCCACCTCGCCCACCACACCGAAGTGCGCGAGGCCGAAGATGTACGCGTCGGGGTCGCGGTTGACCGCCACGATGGTGCGGGCCATGCGCATGCCGACGACGTGTTGGAGGGCGCCCGACACGCCACAGGCCACGTAGAGGGCGGGCTGCACGGTCTGGCCCGTCTGGCCCACCTGCAGCGATCGGGGCGCCAGCCCGGCCTCGACCGCGCCCCTGGTGGCGGCGACGGCACCCCCGATCGCGTCGGCGAGCTGCTCGACGAGGTGCCACGAGCCGGCACCGCACCCGGCGCCGCCGGCCACGATGACGTCGGCGTCGGCCAGCCGCACGTCGCTCGGGCCCACCTGACGATCGAGCACCTCGACGGCCAGGTCGGACGGCCGGAAGTCGCAGGCGAGGTCGACGACCCGCGACCGGCACGGGTGCTCGACCACGCTGAAGACACCGGGACGCACGGTCGCCATCTGCGGGCGGGCGTCGGGAGAGACACAGGTGGCCAGCACCCCGCCGCCCATCGCCGGCCGGATCTGGTGGAGCAGGGCCTCGTGACGCACATGACGGCGCTCGAAGGGCCCCACCGCCAGATCGGTGCAGTCCGCGGCCAGGCCGACGTCGAGGGCGCCGGCGACGCGCGGCGCGAGGTCGCGCCCGGTGGTGGTGGCCCCGAACAGGACGGCCTCCGGGCGGTGGGCGCCGATCGCGTCGGCCAGGACACGGGCGTGCGGCTGGCACCGGTAGGGCGACAGCGCCGGGTCGGCGGCCCGGTACACGACGTCGGCCCCGAAGCGGGCCGCCTCCTCCGCGGCCCGATCGGGCGCCGCGTCGGCGACCACCGCGGCCACGCCACCGCCGAGGTCGGGGGCGAGCCCGACCGCACGGGACAGCAGTTCGGCCGACACCCGCGCCAGGCCACCCCCGTCGAGCTCACACGACACCCACAGCGCCGGGGACCCCGCGAACTTCTCGCGGGGAGCACCGGCGGGGTCACCCTCGCCGGCAGGTGCGACCGCGGCGGGCACCGACGCCTCGAGGGCGCCGAGCCTGACGAGCTCGGCCACCAGGTCGTCGAGGTCGAAGCCGTCGCCGACGAGCCGGCACGCCCGCTCGGGCAACGGCGCCGGGGCCATGTGGGCCACCTTGGTCGGCGACGCGTCGAGGCCCACCTGGTCGCGGGAAAGGCCCAGGTCGGCCGCGGTGAGCGTCTCGAAGGTGGCCCGCTCGGCCTTCCGACGGCCGGGCATCGTCGGGTACCGGGGCACGAAGCCGGTCTCGGCCACCGTGACGAGCGCGGGCAGGGGGAGGGCCAACCGCTCGTAGCCGCCCTCCACGATGCGGCGCGCGACGACCCGGTCGCCGTCGACGGTGAGGTCCTCACAGGCGGTGGCCTGGGGGACGCCGAGCCGCTCGGCGACCTCGGGCCCCACCTGGCCGGTCTCCCCGTCGATGGCGGTCAGGCCGCAGAGCACCAGGTCGACCCCCCCGATGCGGGTGACGGCGGCGGCCAGGGCGTTCGCGGTCGCCCAGGTGTCCGACCCGGCGAAGGCCCGGTCACAGAGGAGCACACCCCGGTCCGCTCCCCTCGCCACCGCGTCGCGGAGCACCTCCACGGCCCGGGGCGGGCCCATCGTGACCACCCAGACCTCGTCCGCGACCATGAGCGCCGCCTCGAGCGCGTGCAGATCGGCCGGGTTGGTGACCGCGGGCGCCTTCTCACGGGCGATGGTCCCCTCCGCGGTCATCCCCACCGGCACCGAACGCAGGTCGGGCACCTGCTTCACCAACACCACCGCTCTCACGATCGCGATCTTCGCCGGTGATCGCCCCTGCGTGAAGGGCCTTTCGACCCCGACCGCGGTGTTCAGGCGGTAGGAACGACCGGGGTCACGTTCTCGCCCCGTTCCCACGCCTGCAACAAGGGGTAGGTGTCGACCTCGCCCCGGCGGACCTCCCAGTCCTCGGCCGTGGTGGGGTGCGACACCCCGAAATGCAGATGTGGGTCGGTGTCGCGTGCGTTGCCCGAGTTGCCGGTGGCACCCAGCGTCTGACCGGCCTCCACCACGACCCCCGGTGCGATGCCCGGCGCGATCGCCGACAGGTGCGACCCGTAGTAGCGAACGCCGTCGTCACCCACGATGGCGATCGAGAGCCCGCCGCGAACGACCGGGTCGTCGGTGGCGGGGTCCCAGGTGTCGACCGCGGACACGAAGTCGACGGTACCGGCAGTCACTGCCACGAAGTCGCTGCCGACCGGGCAGAAGATGTCGGTGGCCGGGTAGTCGTGGTGGCCCGGGCCGTAGTCGGCGACCGAAGCAGGGTCGATCGGGAACACATGCCGCGCCGGCGCGGCGGTCGTGACGGCAGGCGCCGCGGTGGTCACGGTGGTCGCGACGATCGTGGTGGTCGTCACAGGTGAGTCCGACGCCGGGGGGGCGGTGACGCCGGGGGCCGCATCGGTGGTGGCGGTGGACGGCGCCGAGACGCCGCTGCTGCACGAGACCAGGGCAGTCGCCGCGAGGGCGAGCACCAGCGCCCCGGCTGCCCGTGAAGCTCGACGGATCCCACCTCGGTGCATCAGTCAATGATGGACCACCCCGCCCCTATGCTCGTTTCACCTGCCCCCGCCGGACCGTCGAATGCGCTCGCCCGTGCCGCCAATCCCCCGAAGAGGCTGACGCAAGGATGCTCTTCCCGACGGTCCAGTTCGGGGTCTTCTTCATCGTCGTCTTCGTCGTGAGCTGGCGCCTGCGCCCCAACCGACGGGCGTGGATGGCCTTCACGCTCTGCGCCAGCTACGTCTTCTACGGGTGGTGGGACTGGCGCTTCGTGCCGTTGATCGCCGGCTCGACTCTGTTCAACCAGGCCATGGGCACGGCCATCCACCGCAGCGCGTCCGACCGCACCCGCAAGGCCCTCATGACCGCGGCGGTGGCGGGGAACCTGCTCGTTCTCGGGTTCTTCAAGTACTACGAGTTCTTCGTCGTCTCGGTGGCCAACGGCCTCGCCAAGCTGGGCGTCGACGCGAGCCCGACGATCCTGCGCCTGGTCCTGCCGATCGGCATCTCGTTCTTCAGCTTCCAGGCCATCAGCTACGTGGTCGACATCTACCGGCGCCAACTGGAGCCCGCGACGCCCATCGAGTTCGGCATGTACCTGTCGTTCTTCCCGCACCTCGTGGCCGGGCCGATCGTGCGCGCCAGCGAGTTCGTGCCGCAGCTCCGCCGACGCGCCGACGAGCACCAGGTCCCCGCCACCGAGGCGTTCTTCCTGATCATGGCCGGCCTGTTCAAGAAGGTGGTGATCGCGAGCTACCTGGGCACCGAGGTCGTCGACCCCGTGTTCGCGGTGCCCGGCAACTTCTCGAGCCTCCAGATACTCGGCGCGATCTACGGCTACGCGATGCAGATCTACGCCGACTTCAGCGGGTACACCGACATCGCCATCGGCCTCGCGCTGCTCCTGGGCATCCGCTTCCCCCAGAACTTCGACCGGCCGTACTCGGCGCTGTCGATCCAGGACTTCTGGCGGCGCTGGCACATGACCCTGTCGCGCTGGCTGCGGGACTACCTCTACATCCCCCTCGGGGGCAGCCGTGGGTCCCCGGCGACCATCTACCGCAACCTCATGCTCACGATGCTGCTCGGCGGGCTGTGGCACGGTGCGTCCTGGACCTTCGTCGTGTGGGGCGGGCTGCACGGCGTCTACCAGTGCGTGGGGCACTGGCGGAACGGTCGACGCGCCGCCGAGGAGGCGGCGGGCACGCGCCGGCCGTCCTCGGTGCCGCCCCGGTTGCGCCCGGTGCTGGCGTGGCTGGCCACCTTCAACCTGGTCTGTCTGGCGTGGGTGTTCTTCCGGGCCGAGTCGTTCGCCTCGGCCTTCGCCGTGCTCCGGGGCCTCTTCGACATCACCGACCTCGCGCCGCTGCCCTCGGTGGGGTTGGTGGCCGTCGTGGGGGGCATGCTGGCCGCCCAGTTCACGCCGCGCCGACTGGCCCTGGAGGCCAAGGCGGGCTTCTCCCGACTCGCCCCGGTGCTCCAAGGCGCGCTGCTGGCGGTCGGCTTCGTGTGCATCGACGCCCTCGGCCCCGTGGGTGTCGCCCCCTTCATCTACTTCCAGTTCTGAGAGGCGACCCGACGTGACCGGTGGCCCGACATGAAAGGTGGCCCGACGTGACCGACGACGAGCACGACGAGCGCAAGGCGTCCGACCCGCGCCCCCGGCCGATGTCGGTGCGCCAGATCACGATCGTGGGCATCGTCGCCTTCTCGCTCTTCACCCTCATGAACGCGTCGAGCCTCCTGCGCATCGTCGAGCGCCAGCCGTTCGGCTGGGTGCGAACGGCCCAGGTCGCCCTCGTCAAGCCCATCGACGGCCTGAGCCACCTGCTGTTCCTCGACCGGCCGCGACTCGCGGCCGACGAGGCGCTGGGCCACACGTTCGGCGATGCCTCGGCCTTCGACGACCTTGCTTCCGGCGACCCCACCCCCACACCGTCGACCGAGAGCACCACCTCCGACACCCTCCCCGAGCCCACGGCGGCCGACCCCCTGAAGATCTGGATCGTCGGCGACTCCCAGGCCGAGATCCTCGGCCAGTCGCTCATCGAGCGGGCCCAGTCCACCGGTGTGATGACGGCCACGCTCGGCTTCGAGTTCTCGAGCGGGCTCACCCGGCCCGACTTCTTCAACTGGCCCGCCGAGATCCAGTCCGTCGTCGAGCAGAACCTGCCAGATGTCCTGGTGGTGGTCTTCGGGGCCAACGACGGCCAGGGGATGGAGCTCGACGACGGCGTGTTCCAACCGGGCGACCCCGAGTGGAACGCCGAGTACGCCCGGCGCGTGGACGCGGTCATGACCTACCTGGAGCAACAGGGTGTGCGGGTGTACTGGATCGAACAGCCCGTCGCCCGCGACGCCGACTACTCGGCCCGGCTCCGCAACATGAACGAGATCTTCGCCACGGCGGCCGCCGACCACCCGAACACCACGTTTGTGCCGCTGTACGACCTGTTCCTCGACGAGAGTGGAAGCTACTCCGACTACCTCCCCGGCGACGGGGGCGAGCTGGTGAACATGCGCAACAGCGACGGCATCCACCTCACCCGGGCCGGCGGCGACCGCGCCGCCGACGTCATCTTCGCCAGGATCTCCGAGGACCTGCCCCCGTCCGACCAGGCAACACCCGCGACCACCGCATCGACGGCGCCGCCGGGCTGAGCCCGGCGATCAGCCCGTGGTGCCCGCCTCGGGAGTGCCGGTGTCGCAGTCGAGGACCCGGTCGCAGGCTGCGTCGACCGGGGGGGCGAACGGCACCTGACCGGGGTTGAAGCCGAGCGGCTGGTAGGCGACCGAGGCCACCGCCACCACCTGGCCGTCCTGGTTCAGCACCGGGGCACCCTGCCATGCGCTGCCGACCGGGGCCGTCATCTGGATCCCGTCGGCGCTCTGGTCGAGCACCGTGCCCGGGCTGAAGGTCACACCGGCGGCACCGATCCCGCTGGCCGCGTACACCGGCTTGCCCGTCACGGCGCCGCTCTCGCCCGTCGCCCAGGTGAGGGGCTCGAGCCCGCCGCGGTCGAGGTCGAGCAGCGCCAGGTCGTGCTCCGGGTCCCAGCTGTGCAGACGGGCCACGAGCGGCTCGCCGCCGTTGTTCGTGACCGTGATCTCGGGTGCAGGCGTCGTGGTCGAGGCCGCGACGGCCCGGTAGGAGGTGAGCAGGAACGTGTGGGCGTCGTCGGACGAGACCACGAAGGCCGTCCCGACGGACGGCTGGCCGTTCTCGTCCTGCGTCGAGAGGAAGAAGACCGACGGCATCACCAAGGGCGTGAGGTCGGCCATGGCCACTGCATCGCTCTTCTGGTCGATCAGCGGTCCGGCCCGGTTCTGGAGCTCGGCAAGGGCCTGCTGCTGCGCCTCGTCGATCGACGCGCCGGCGTCGGTCAGGCGGGCCTGCAGGCTCTGGGCCAACACCCCGACCCGATCCTCGTTGCTCGACAGGCGCCAGTCGTAATACGCGTAGAGAAGGGCACCCGAGAACGCGGCACCGACGGCGGCGGCGAGCAGGAGCGCGCTGATGCCGATCACGGTGCGGGGCAGGATCCGGTGTCGGCGCAGCTCGAGACGCGTCCCCCGCCGCTCCTCCTTCGCCAAGCGCGCCGCTGAGCGACGCTCCCGGCGGCTGGTGCGGGGGTCCTCGACCACCGGCCCTGGATCGGCCTCGATCGCTCGGGGCCGCCCGATCGGGTCATCCACCGGGAGCACGATCAGGTCCTGCGCAAGGGACGACAGCACCGGTGGCCTCGTCGTCGGCCAACCTGGCCCGGCCGACGAGAGGTCGACGACGGGGCGCTCACCGATGGTCGGTGCAGCAGGGACCGCGGGCTCGACGGGCGCGCCCTCGATCGCCGGGTCGGCCCACAGGTCGCTCAGCTGATCGACATGATCCACGCCCGCGCCGATGCCACCATCGGCGGGCAGCGGCGACCGCATCTCCTGATGCAGACGCCGCGTCTCGGCCTGCGAGACCCGGTCGATGCCAGCGCTCATGTCCTACTCATCGGCGCGATCGCAAGATCCCTGAGCGCCACGCCCATGGGTCCCCCGGTCATCGGTCGCCCAGGGTCGGGGCCCGGTCACACGGACCACCGCAGTCCGACGGCACCGCGTCGGGAGCCATGGGGTCACCAGGGCCGGTGACGACGGGCGCGGGGGTCGTCACCTCGTCCACCGGCGAGGGCGCCAGAGGCGACGGCAGCGGTCCCGGTGCAACAAAGCCGGCGACCGGCTGATCGGTGAGGGCCGCGCGCATGAAGGCGGCCCAGGTCTGTGCCGGGAAGCCGCCACCGAACACCGAGGCCACGCCCTTGATGCCCACCAGCGGTCGGGGAACGTCCGCGTAGCCCATCCACACCGCGGTGGAGAGCTGCGGCGTGTAGCCCACGAACCAGGCCGCCCGGTGCTCCTGGGCCGTGCCCGTCTTGCCCGCCGCCGGCCGACCGATGTCGGCAGCGGTGCCGGTGCCACCCGAGATCACCCCGGTCAGCAATGACGTGACCGTGTCGGCCACGGCGGGGTCGACCACCTGGTCGCCCTGGGGGACCGTGTTGTCGAGGAGCACGCGACCCTCGTGGTCGAGGACCCGCAGGATGGGGCTGACCGGCACCCGGCGGCCGCGGTTGGCGAACACCGAGTAGCCCGCAGCCATCTCGAGGGGCGACGTCTCGTACGCACCGAGCGCCAGCGAGATTCCGTATTCAGTCCGATCGGGGTCGATCGACCGCACTCCCAGCCGGTGGGCCAGCTCGGCCACGTTCTGCGGCCCCACCTCGGCGATGAGCTGTGCGAACACGGTGTTCACCGAGTGCGCCGTGGCTTGGCCGAGCGTCTGGGTGCCACCGCCACCGGGCTCGGCGTTCGAGATCGTGCACTCGCCCGAACAGCCGGGGATCGTGATCGAGTCGGGCGCCGCATAGCGGTCGTCGGGCCGGATCCCGCGTTCGAAGGCCGAGGCGAGGACGAACGCCTTGAACGACGAGCCCGGCTGCACGCCGAGCGTTCCTCCCAGGGCGAGGTTCACCTGGTTCTGGGCGAAGTCCCTGCCTCCGACCATCGCCTTGACGTGTCCAGTGGCCGGGTCGACCGAGACGAGCGACATCTCGAGTGGCGGCGCGGTGCCGTCCAGCGTCCTGGTCACCGACTGCTGCGCCTCGACCTGGAGCACCGGGTCGATCGTGGTCTCGACACGGAGGCCGCCGCGGTAGAGGGTCTCGTGACCGAACCGCGACAGCAGGTACCGACGCACGTAGTCCACGAAATAGGGGTGGATGGTGGCCACGTCGCTCTGCGGTGGCGCCTGGACGACCGTCGCCGGGCCCGGCGGATCACCGAAGGGCGCATACCAGAGGTGCTCAGCCTTGGATGCCTTGAACTGGGCCGTCGTGAGGTAGCCCTCGTCCCGCATGGCGCGCAGGGCGGTCATGCGGCGTCGTTCGGCCACGGCGGCGTTGACGCGGGGGCCGTAGTTGTTCGGCGAGGCGATGGTCCCGGCCAGCAGCGCCGCTTCGGACGCGGTCAGGTCCGAGACCGGCTTGCGGAAGTAGGACTGCGCCGCCGCGCCCACGCCATAGGCGCCGTCGCCGAAGTAGATGGTCGTGAGGTAGCGGAAGAGGATCGTCTCCTTCGGCACCTCACGTTCGAGTCGGCTGGCGAGCAGCGCCTCCCGGATCTTCCTGCTGAGGCTCCGCTCGCCGGTCGTGTACGTGTTCTTGACGTACTGCTGGGTGATCGTCGAGCCGCCCTCCACGGTCGCGCCGCTCTCGACGTTGGCGATCGCGGCACGGACGATGGCCTCGGGGTCCACGCCGTCGTGGGACCAGAAGTTGCGGTCCTCCAGCGCGACGACGGCGTCCTTCAGCACCTGGGGGATGTCCTCCGCACGCGTCGGCACCGTGAGCTCGAACTCGCGGAACTGGCTGATGGCGTTTTCCTGCGAGTCGACCACGGTCGTCGGCATCGACCGGACCCGCGGGTTCCGGTCCCGGGGCAGGTTGCCCGGAACGTCGGCCTTGATCAGGGTCCAGAATGCGGTCGCCCCGGCGACGGGCATGCAGATTCCCACCAGGACGAGGCACAGCACCGCGACCTTGGCGGTCATCCGGGGGATGGCCCACCATCGCCGTCGGCGCCTCGCCGGTGGGTAGGCCACCGTCCGGGGCGCCCCCGCCCGCCGGGCAGCGCGCGCGCGCCTCACGCCGTCCGCTCGTACGTGCAGGGGGGCGCGGCACCCAGGCTGGCCAGGTTCCTGGCGAAGGTGTCGAGCACGAAGGGGTCGGTGCCGGTCGCCGTCGCCCGGTCGGCACTCCACGCGCCGTCCACCCAGCGCTCGAAGACGAGCGCGCACGACGTCACCGACTCGACGACCGTGTAGGAGCCGGCGGGGAGCGGGCCGTCGAAGGGCGGCGTGAACGTCCGCCCGACCGGGAAGTCCGCCGAGGGCTCTCGGGTCGACGGCACCGTCGAGGCGGGCCGAACGGGCCGGTTGCAGCTCGGGGCCGGCACGGTGACCGACCGGCCGTCGGCCGTGACCACCAGGTCCGAAGGCGAGGCGCCGCCGCACGTCACGGTCCACCGAGCGCCGCCGTCGGCGTCGACGACTGCCTGGGGCTCCGCGACCTCCCAGCCCGCGGCGGCCGAGAGGGTGGCGACGGTCCCCGCGAGCGGGACGCCCTGCACCACACCGTCGGCGTCCACCTCGTGTCGGGTGACGAGGGCGCCGACCGTGACGGGCTCGTCGATCGTCGGCGACGACGTGAGGAGCGCCGCCTGCACGTCCACGCCACCCTGGCTGGTGCCCGCGAGCTCGACGACGAGCGAGTCGTCGGCGCCGAGGAAGAGCGTGGTCGAAGCGTCCATGGCGAGATCGGGCATGCGCCACCCCCGCACCCGGTACCGGCCACCGGCGATGCCGGTCGCCTTCCAGAGGCCGCGGTCGTTCGTGGTCAGATCGAGCGACGCCGACGACGAGCCCACGAAGCGCTCGAGCCGGACGTGCCCGAGAGCCACGGGCCCATCGGGACCGGTGAGGCTTCCCGACAACGAGGCATCACCGCCGAGGACGGTGACCGGGAACGCCACCGCCGGACCCGGGGTGACCGTTGTGAGCGCGACCCCGCGGGTGTCGTCGAAGTGCGGCTCGACGAAGGGCTCGAGGGTCGTGACGGTGGGGTTGCGCAGGGCATCGATCTCGTGACCCGAATCCGTCGCACAGCCCACTCCCGCCACCAGTGCGGCGACGACCGCGAGCGCGGTCACCAGACGCGAGCCGTAGGCCATGTGGACCAGATCGGTCGGTCGGACCCCTGGTGTTAGCCACCGGGCGGTGCCGGTAGATTCGACCTGTCGTGCCGCCCCCGTCCACCGTCCCCGTCGGCCCGGATCCCGGGGTGGACCGCCTGGCGGCCCTGCGGGGCTGGTCGGCCGCGCAGGTCGCCGGGCTGCTGAACGAGTTGCCCCTGCTCGACGAGGGCCTCGCCGGTGAGGGGCCGCTCGCCCGCCGCAGCCGGTGGGGCAACGTCCAGCGGCCACCCCCGGGAGGCCCCACCCTCGCCACCCTCGCCTCGATCATGGGCCGGCCGAACGCGATCGCGTTCAGTCGGGCGGTGCTGCCGCGCTTCGACCTCCAGCTCGTCGACCTCGCCGCGTTCCACGGCGGTGTGATCGACCGCGACCAGGCGCTGGCCGAGGTCGGCAACGCCCACGACGACCAGCTCGACGAGGCCGCCGCCCGGCTGGCCCATCTGCTGCTCTCGGACCCCGACCTGGGGTTCGTCGCACTGCGACCGGGCGTGCGGGAGCTGCTCCACCTGCCGGGCCTCGACCTCCGTGATGCCCTCAACTGGGTGAACTCCGACCAGATCGCCAAGATGCTCCGCTCCGTCGGCGTCGCCAATCCGCCGGGCCGCAAGGCCGAGCGCGTCGACGCCTACGTCGCGGCCATGCGCGATCCCGAGACGCTGACCCAGCTCGTCGGGCGCCTCTCCTCCACCGCACGCCAGGGCTTCACGCGCCTCCTGACAGAGGTCTCGCTGCCCGTCCGGGATCTGGGCGCCGGCTACTACTACCCGTCCCAGACGAGGATCCGCGAGGCCACCCCTCTCCACGAGCTGCTCGCCGCCGGCCTCGTGGGCATCGATTCCGAGCGCCAGCGCGCCATCGTCTGGCTCGATGTGCTCGTCGCCCTCCAGGGCCACCTCTACGCCGACTGGGACCACCCCCTCGACCGGCCCCCCACCACCCCGTTGTCCGACCCTCGAGGTGCCTTCCCCCCCATCCTCGGCCGCCTGGGAGCGCTCTTCGACCTGTGGGAACGCGACCCGCCGGCCGCCCTGCAGACCGGTGGCCTCGGTGTGCGCTCGGTGCGGTCGGCAGCAAAGTCGCTCGGCGTGCCCGCGGGCGAGCTGGGGCTCGGCACCCACCTCGCCGTTCGCCTCGGCCTCCTCGGCTACGTGGAGACGGGGACCACCGGACGTGGTCGGAACCGGGTGACGACCTTCGCCTGGCGGCCGACGACCACCGCCGACGAGTGGGAGGCCCTGCCGGCGCCGAGCCGCTGGGTCCTGCTGGTGCACGAGTGGCGCGGCCTCGACGACCTCGACGAGGGCGAGGGGCTACCCGAACGCTGGGACCAGCCGCAGTCGAGCTCCTGGTCGCGACCGGCCCGCGAGTGCTTCCTGCGCCTGCTCGTCGGCCTGCCCGACGGGACGGGCCTGGCCGAGGCCGACCTGGTCACCTTCGCCCGCAATCGTCACGACCTGCTCGACGAGGCCACCACCCGCGGGTTGACGACCACCGCCCGCGCCCTCGGCCTCGTCCCGACCACGGGACCGGTCGGGCTGACCACGCTCGGTCGGGCCGTCCTCGCCGGTCCCGACGAGGTGGCCGACGTCGCCGCCGACGAGGCCCACCAGTTCACCGTGCAGGCCGACCAGACGGTGATCTGCCCACCCGACCTGGCCGCGGACGTCGTGGCAAGGCTCGAGCGCTTCGTCGACCTCGAGTCGGACGCCGGGGCCCGCATCTACCGGTTCTCCGAGGCCCGCATCGGGCGCGCTCTCGATTCGGGCGAGACCGCTGCCTCCATCCTCGCCTTCCTGTCGGAGCACTCGCCCACCGGCGTCGCGCAGAACATCGCCCACCTGCTCCAGGACTGCGAGCGACGACACGGGCGCCTCCGCGTGGGCGTGGCGGCGTCCTACCTGCACTGCGACGACCCCGGCCTGTTGGCGAGGGCCACGTCGATCAAGCCCGCGAAGCTCACGATCCTGGAACCCACGGTCGCGGTGTCGACGCTCGCACCGACGGCACTGCTCACGGCGCTGCGCAAGAAGGGGCTGATGCCCGTCGCCGACGGCGACGACGGCACCACCGGGACGGCGGGAAACGCGGACCAGGCCGAGGTGCAGACCTTGCACGGCGCGCCCCTGCGCCTGCCCAAGCCGAAGCCGGCACGCCGACCGTTGACGCCGACCGACGGGGAGCCGCCCAAGGGCCTCGTGACCCTGGCGAGGAGGCTCGTCGACGCCGCCCCCGACCCGGAAGAGGACGGCGTGGACGACGGGTCGGCGTTCGACCGCGACCTCTCGGACGAGATCCCCCGCCTCCTGCGCCTGCTCGATCTCGACGAAGAGGACCGCTGAGTGCCCGACCCGCTCAACCCGCTGATCGTCCAGTCCGACCACACGGTGCTCCTCGAGGTGGCCAGCCCCAAGGCCGACGAGGCCCGCTCTTCGCTGGCCCGCTTCGCCGAGCTCGAGAAGTCGCCCGAGCACATCCACACCTACCGCATCACGCCCCTGTCGCTCTGGAACGCCGCCTCGGCCGGCGTGGACGCCGACGACGTGGTGTCGACCCTCACGGAGTTCGCCAAGTACCCCGTCCCGGGCGGCGTCCCCACCGAGGTGCGCGACCAGATGGCCCGCTACGGCCGGTTGCGCCTCCTGGCCGCCGAACCCACCTCGCCCGAGGGCCAGGCGGGTCACCTGCGGCTGACCACCACCGAACCGGCCCTCCTGGCCGAGGTGGCGCACGACAAGGCCGTTGCCGCGCTGCTCGGTGATCGGCTCGACGACCGCAACGCGCTGGTCCGGCTCGGCGACCGCGGCCTCCTCAAGCAGGCGCTGTTGCGCCTCGGGTGGCCCGTGGCCGACGAGGCCGGCTACGTGCAGGGCGAGCACCTCACGGTCGCGCTCACCGCCGAGCTGCGGCGCTACCAGGACGAGGCCGTTGCCACCTGGTGGGCCGACGGGTCAGCGGCCGGCGGCAACGGTGTGCTGGTCCTCCCGTGCGGCGCGGGCAAGACCGTGATCGGCCTCGCCGCCCTGGTCCGGTCCGGGGCCCAGACCCTGATCGTCGTCACGTCGATCCTCGCCGCGCGCCAGTGGATCGCCGAGTTGCTGGCCAAGACCGACCTGGGGCCCGACGACGTGGGCGAGTACTCGGGCGCGCACAAGGACATCCGCCCCGTGACGGTGGCCACCTACCAGGTGCTCACCTGGCGGGATCCCGCCGCACGCCCCGAGTCCGACGCCGAGGTCGGAGGGGACGATGACCAGCCCGAGCCCGATCTGGCCGTGGTCCATCCCCACCTCGGGCTGTTCAACGAGCGGCGGTGGGGCCTGGTGGTCTACGACGAGGTCCACCTGCTGCCCGCTCCGGTGTTCCGGGCGACCGCCCAGATCCAGGCGGTGCGTCGCCTGGGGCTGACCGCCACGCTGGTCCGCGAGGACGCCAAGGAGTCCGACGTGTTCTCGCTGATCGGCCCGAAGCGCTACGACGCCCCGTGGCGCGACCTCGAGGACCAGGGATGGATCGCGCCCGCGGTGTGCACCGAGATCCGGGTCGACCTCGACGCCGAGGCACGGATGGCCTATGCCACGTCGAGCCCCCAGGTGCGCTACCGGGTGGCGGCCACCACCCCGGCCAAGCTCCCGGTCATCGACCGGCTGCTCGCCAGGCACCCCGACGACCGGGTGCTGGTGATCGGCCAGTACCTCGACCAACTGCGGGAGGTGGCGGCCCACCTCGATGCCCCCTTGATCACCGGCCAGACCGCCCAAGGCGTCCGCGAGGAGCGGTTCGCGGCCTTCCGCGACGGCACCCTCCGGCGCCTCGTGGTCTCCAAGGTGGCCAACTTCTCGATCGACCTGCCAGAGGCGAACGTGGCCATCCAGATCTCGGGGGCCTTCGGCAGCCGCCAGGAGGAGGCGCAGCGGCTCGGCCGGATCCTGCGCCCGAAGGCCGACGGCGGCCAGGCCCACTTCTACACGATCGTTGCCCGCGAGACCGTCGACCAGGAGTTCGCCGCCAAGCGCCAGCGCTTCCTCGCCGAGCAGGGCTACGCCTACACGATCGAAGACGCCGATATGGCCCCCTGAGGTCGCAGCCGGGATACTGGGGCCATGTACGAGTGGAGCGAAGAGCACCTGATGCTGCGGGACGCCATGCGGCGGTTCGTGGAAGCCGAGATCGTCCCCAACCTCGAGGAGCTCGAGCACGGCGACACCCCGCCCTACGCGGTGCTGCGCAAGCTCTGGTCCACGTTCGGGATGGACGCCATGGCACGCGACCGCTTCAAGCGCCAGATGGACAAGGAGCGGAGCGACCCAGCAGACAAGGAGCGGAGCGACCCAGCAGACAAGGAGCGGGCGGCCGCGGCCGGCGAGGCCCCCGAGGAGAAGAAGTCGTCTGAAGGAGTCGGGGGCGACGGGTCGCTGACCCTGATCCCGATCATCGAGCTGTGCCGCTACTGCCCCGGGATGGTCACGGCCATGGGCGTGAGCGTGGGGCTCACGGCGTCGGCGATCATGTCGAAGGGCACCACCGCCCAGAAGGAGCGGTGGGCACTCGACCTGCTCACGTTCGACAAGATCGGCTCGTGGGCGATCACCGAGCCCGACTCGGGCTCCGACGCCTTCGGCTCCATGAAGGCCACGGCCCGGCGCGACGGTGACGAGTACCTGCTCAACGGCTCGAAGACCTTCATCACCAACGGTCCCTACGCCGACACGATCGTGTTCATCTGCAAGCTCGACGAGGGCAACCCGCCGCACGAGCGCAAGGTGCTGAGCTTCGTGCTCGACTCGGGCATGGAGGGCCTCGAGCAGTCGAAGCCGCTCCGCAAGATGGGCATGCACTCCTCCCCCACGGGCCAGCTGTTCCTCGACGACGTGCGCGTCGGCAAGGACCGGCTGCTCGGGGAGACCGAGGATCTGCCCTCCGGGGGCCGGGCCGGCGCCAAGGACACGTTCTCCATGGAGCGCACCGGCGTGGCTGCCATGGCGCTCGGCATCGTCGAGCGCTGCCTCGAGCTGTGCACCGAGTACGCCAAGGAACGGATCCAGTTCGGCAAGCCCATCGGCGAATTCCAGCTCATCCAGCTGAAGCTGGCGAAGATGGAGGTCGCCCGCCTCAACATCTCGAACCTGGTCTTCCGCCAGATCGAGATGGCCGCCAACGGCACCGGCATGGACCTCACCGAGGCGTCGGCCTGCAAGCTCTACTCCGCGCAGGCGGCCATGGAGGTCGCCCTCGAGGCCGTCCAGGTCTTCGGCGGCAACGGCTACATGGCCGAGTACCAGGTCGAGCAGCTCGCCCGCGACGCCAAGGTCCTCCAGATCTACGCCGGCACCGACGAGATCCAGATCTCCCAGATCGCGCGGAACCTGCTCGCCTGATCAGGAAAGGCGGAAGCGGGGTTCGGCCTGGGCGGTGCCCATGGCCAGATCGGCCGCCATCCGGCCGATCAGGGGCACGAACTTGAAGCCGTGACCCGAGCACGGTGATGCCACGACCACGGGGCCCCGACGGTCGAGCACGAAGTCGTTGTCCGGTGTGGACGTGAACAGGCAGGTGTCGGCCCGCAGCGGCACCGGATCGAGGCCCGGCAGCCACGCCTCGACGTAGGCGACGAGCCGGGCCAGCGCGTCCTCGCGCACCCCGAAGGGGCCGTCCGCGGGGTCGACCTCGGTCCGCACGCTCTCCTCGCCGACCTTCACGGCACTGCCGGCGGGCCACACCTCGCGACCCCCGTCGATCCCGGGCTCGCCCATCCCGTAGGCGCCGAACGCCGTCGGTGACCCGCCCGCCTCCTGGTAGTGGATGAACGACGGCCAGGGGGCAGCGGGGTCACGCGGCGTGAACCATCCCGGCTGCTCGACGGTGACGCGGAGCCGAGGGAGCGGGACGAGGTCACCGAGCAACGGGGCCGCCCAGCTGCCGGCCGCCACCACGACCACGTCGGCACGCAGCTCACGAGCGTCGGTCTCCACCACGGCGCCGCCGTCACGGAGGTGAATCCTCCTCGCCGGCTCGTCGAAGGCCACCTCGGCCCCGTGAGCGGCCGCGGCGTCCTGTGCGGCCCGCACCGTGCGGTCCGCGAACACCCGCCCGCCGGCGGGGTGGAACACCGCCGGTCCGTCCACCCGTACGGCCGGCCAGCGCTCGGCCACCTGCTCAGGGCCCAGTCGCTCGTGGCCGACCCCGGCCCGTTCGAGCGCCCGAGCGACTGCTTCGATGCGGACCGGATGGCCGTGGTCGAGCGCGCCGGTGCGCTCGAGCAGTGGCTGGTCGGCGAACGCGGACAGCTCGGCCCACAGGGGCTCGGCCTCGAGCGCCAGCCGGACGTACAGGTCGTCCGCATAGGCCAGCCGGAAGATGCGCACCGCGCCGTGGGACGACCCCCGCGAGTGCCCCTGTTCGAACTGCTCCAGCAGGGTGACGTCCGTGCCCCGCCGGGCCAGCCACCAGGCCGTGGCGCTCCCCATCGCCCCCCCACCCACCACCACGGCCCTCACCTTTGCTCCTCCTCCGTCGGAGCGCCTTCGGCATCCGGTTCGCCAGTGGCGCTGCTTCGCTCCGCTCGCAACGTCGCTCGCAGGGTCACGGCTGGAAGACTCCGATGCCGTCGGGGAACGGCAGCCCCTCGTCGAGGACCTCGGGCGGCAGGGGCTCGCCGTCCGCGAAGCGTATGCGGCGCACCGAGCCGGTGTCCTCGCCGGGGCCGAAGCCGTTGACGGGATCGGCCACGACGCCGATGTCGGCGTAGTAGAGCGTGCCGTCGGGGCCGACCCCGATGCCGAGGGGCGTGCCCGTGGAGAACGGCTCGGGGCCGAGCTCCTCGCCGGCGGGCGGCTGGAGGATGGTGCGGACGAAGGCGCCGTCGGCGTCGTACTCGTTGATCACCCCCGTGATGATGCTGGACACGTAGAAGCGGCCGTCAGGTGCCGGCGCCACCGAATGGGGGGTCGAGAGCCCGTGGGGCCCGGCGGGGATGAACACCTCGCTCGTCACGGCGCCGTCGTCGACCAGCGGGGCGCCGGTGCCGTCGGTGCGGCCGCAGCCGCCGGCGGCGTCCGGCCCGGTCGGCCAGTCGCCCGAGTAGCGGAGCACGCCGGCGGTGGGCGGCCGGGCCGAGCCCAGGTAGACGTGGTCGTCGGCGTCGACGTAGATGCCGCCGGCGGTGGCGATCCCGATGTCGACCTTGCAGAACGCCACCTCGTCGAACCCCGCGTTGACGGCGCCGTCGACGTACCCGCCGCCGGTGAAGGGCGGGAACCACACGATCAGCTGCCCGTCGCCGGCGCCGCTGGCCTGGTTGCCCACGTCCGAGGTCAGGACCCGGCCGTCGGACAGGAAGCCGCACCCGTAGTTCTCGGCGTTGTCGGCCGAGCCCTGGTAGGTCGGTGTGAGCTTGCCGATCTGGGTCGCCGCCAACTCGCCCAACCGGTCGCCCGTGAGCTCGAAGATGCCCCAGCCCTGGAGCGGATCGGGCTGGTTGGTGTCCTCACCACCGATGAAGCGGTGCGGGTCGTCGGGGAAGAAGCAGATCTGGGCGTTGAGGTCACGGCCGGTCTCGGGGTCGTCCTCCTTGTTGGTGAAGATGACCTGTGACTCACCGCTCTCGTCGGTGGCGTAGGCCACGAGGTTGTTGCCCTGCCCGTTGAACACCAACGGCGGCGCCGGCGACGTCGCGGTGGTCGTCGTCGGGGCCGACCCTTCGGTGCTGCCGGTACTGCTGCTGCAACCGACCAGCAGGAACGCCGTCGCGACCAGCGCGACCAGCGGCACCCTCGATGGAGCGGGAAGGCACGCGGGCAGGGTCATGGGGCCTCCGGGCGCAGGGGCGGATCGAACGAGATGGTGTCGACGAGGCGGTCGAAGCCTTCGGCGACGGGCGGCAGAGCGGAGGGGTCGTCCACGGCCAGCACGCTGAGGCGGTCGAAGTCGCTGCCGAGGTCGGCGATGGCGCTGCTCTCGCACGCCAGCGCGTCGGGGACCGCTTGCGACCCGCTCCGCGTGTCGTGCACCGCTTCGAGCACGCACACCAGGCCGCCGTTCGGGTTGTCGACCCCCTTCGACAGGAACACCGCGTAGCTCGCGGCCCCGTCCCGCGCCGCCGGGCTGCCGGGCCGCAGCCAGTCCCCGGGTGGCCCGAGGCCCTCGGCCGTGACCTGCACCGAGGCCGGGGAAGGGGTGACCTCCAGCGTCATCTGCGGGCGCACCCCGACGGGTGGCTCCTTGATCGAGAACGAGAACGGGCAGGGCGACCCCACGCAGTCCTGGCCGTCGGGCGCGAACGCGGCGATCATCGACACGGCGGTGGAGGGCGTCGTGACCGCAGTGGTGGTCGTCGGTCGGTCGGCGCCGGGAAGCGTGAAGCGGTAGACGCCGCTGTTCTCGGCCCGGGTCTCCTGACCGGGCTCGCGGAGGCCGGCCACGGCGAACACGTCGTCGCCCTGTACCGCCGCGCCGCCGGCCACCGGCCCGCTCATCTCGTGCGCCCAGAGCACGTCTCCCGACGACGCGTCGAGGGCCCGGAGGGTGAAGTCGGTCCCGCCCGAGAAGGCCACCCCGTTCACCGACGCCGTCGCCGCGTAGGTGGGCGCGGCGAGATCCTGCTGCCAGGCGATCGCTCCCGTCGACGCATCGATGCCGTGCAGGCACGGGCACGGCCCCACGCCGGTGCCTCCCACCAGCAGGGGACCCGAATCGGATTGCCCAGCCTCGCCGCCGGACAATGCCGTGGGGCCGATGAAGCCACCCGTGGAGTAGTTGCCCCCCGGCTCGTTGAGGCCCGGCGAGGTGGCCTCGACGTCCCACACCGCCTCGCCGGTCCGCCGATCGAGGGCGTAGTAGTGGCCGTCCTTGTTGCCGAGCCCGACCAGATCGTGGCCCTCCACCGAGAACAGGTTCGGCGCACCTCCGAAGTCGAGGTCGTCGTTGTTCGGCTCGTGGGGCTGGTAGGACCAGACGGGCTCGCCCGTGCGGAGGTCGAGGGCGAACATCGCCTCGGTGAACGGCCCCCAGCCTTCCGGTGAGGTGTTGCAGTTGCCCGTCCCGGCGAACACGAGGCCGAGCCCGACATCGACCGCCGGCGACGTCCACACGTCGACACAACCGGTGGGCCGGGCGCCCCGGTCGGGGTTGAAATCCCACCGCACCTCGCCGGTCGCGGCGTCCAGGGCCGTCAGCCCGGCCCGCACCCCTGGGGCGTTGTGCACGTCGTACCCGATGATCACCGTCGGCGAGCGGCCCGGGACGTCCACCACGACCGGAGACGTCTCGATCTCGGTCGGGTCGTCCACCGGCCCGCCCGGGTTCAGCTCGTGCTTCCACCGCAATCCCCCCGAGTCGGCGCGCAGCGCATAGAGCGTCTTGCCCCCGCCGAAGTAGACCGTCCGCTCGCCGCCGACATCGGCGACAGCGGCGCTCGACACGATCTGGCCGGCGTAGACCTGCTCGTGCGGATCGGCCCGGAAGGTCCACCGCGGGGTGCCGTCGTCACGCTCGATGGCATAGAAGCGCCCGGTCCAGTCGCCCACGTAGACCGTGTCGCCCACCACGGCCGGAGTGGCCGTGACCACGTCGTCGGTGTTGAAGAACCACGCCTCCTCCAGCCCGGCGACCGTGTCCTGGGTGATGGCGCTGCCACATCGGCCCGGATACGAGAACGTACGGGTCGGTCCACGACCCCACATCGGCCAGTCACAGGGGCCCACCGGCGCGGTGTCCTCGCCGGGCCCGGGGTCGTCACCACTGCACGCCCCCGCCAGCAGGGCGACGGCCAACCCGACCGCCAGCATCCCCCTCATCGTCGATGATCATGACAGCTGCCGGAAGCGGACGCCTTCACCGAAGCCGCCGGGGGGTACCACCGGCCCGAGCGCGGGCTTGGTAGCGTTTCGCCATGCCGGTCGTCGCCGTGGCCAACCAGAAGGGCGGGGTGGGCAAGACGACCGTCGCGCTCGGCCTGGCCGCCGCTGCCGCGCACGCGGGGCAGCGGGTGCTGGTGATCGACCTCGATCCCCAGGCCAACGCCACCACCGGTCTCGGTGTCTGGGACGCCGCCGCCACGGTCGACGACGCCCTTGCGGTCGAGCAGCCCGGTGGGCTCATGGCGGTCGTGACACCCTCGACCTGGCCCGACGGCACGGGAACGGTGCCCGACGTGGCACCCAGCACGCCCGCACTGGCCGGTCGCGAGCTCCAGCTCGCCACCGATTCGGTGGGCGCCCAGGATCGGCTCCGCACGGCCATCAAGGGTCTCCACTACGACCTGATCATCGTCGACTGCCCGCCCTCGCTCGGCCTCCTCACCGTCAACGGCCTGGTCGCCGCCGACCGGGTCGTGGTGGTCACCGAGCCCGGGGCGTGGGCATCCGACGGCGTCGGGCAGATGCTGCGCACCATCGACCGCGTGCGTGACCGCCAGCGCATCGATCTGGTCACGGCAGGCGTGGTCGTCAACCGGCTCGGCCGGACACGGGACGCCCGGTACTGGCACGACCAGCTCGTCGCGTCCTACGGCGACCTCGTCCTCGGCCCGATACACCTGCGCGCGGCCGTCGCCGAGGCCGCGGCCCAGTCCCTTCCACTGCACGCCCTGGGCGCGCGAGCGGGGGCGGACACCGCCATCGAGGAGTTCGCGGACGTGCTGGCGCACGTCCTCCCCGACCCGCCCGAAGAGGACTGATGGCCACCTACGACCCCCAGAAGGGCCACGCCCGACCCAAGCCGGCCGAAGATGCGCCTGTCCCGGTCGACGACCTGCTCGACGCCGCCGGCGACCCCGGCGGGGCACCGGCCCCGACCGAGGTACCCGTGCCGGTCACCCGGACGGCACCCGAGGCGACGGCCACCGCGCCGCCGGGCCCCCGCGGTGGCCCGGCCAAGAAGGTCGGCATCGGTGTCGCCATCACCGCCGTCCTCTTCGCCCTGCGGTGGGCGCTCAAGCGCAAGAAGCGCGACCGGTCCGAGCGGGCCTGACCCGGCGGGCCGCACCCGTGCGGGAGGGCCGGGGCCATGACCCTGTCCCTCCCCAGAAGCACCGAGCCATCACTGTGTGTGGTTGCTTCGGACACCCTGAGCGGGCGAGTATGGGTCGTGCGACTCATTTGCCTGATCCCGGCGGCCCATTCGCCTTCAGCGTGGCCGGACACCGGTCGTTTGGCACACCATGGACAACACACGGACCGAGGATGTGAGTCACGCCAGGATCGGCGACAAGCGGATCGCCGACGAGATGGTGCCCAGGGTCTCCTCGCTGATCGCCGGCGGCGCACTGCTCCAGGATCGCCGCCTCCAGGTGTGCGAGACCGGCGAGGTGCGTTGGGTCAGCACGACGTCCACCTCGAGCGGACTGATGACCCGCGACATCGCCTGACAGAGCGGGCAGGTCGTGACCTCCCCCCGGTGACCGACCGCCAGGTTGCCGAGCGGCCCGCTCCCCGCCCATCGAGGACCCGGGGCGTTCGGGTGGCGGCCCCGTTGGCGGCGCTCCTCTCGCTGGTGGCGGTCGTGGTCGGCCCACCACCTGCGCAGGCCCTCCGGCAGGGTGGCGACGACCCCCGCCGAGCCGAGCAGTACGCCCTGGACCTCCTCCACCTGCCCCAGGCGTGGTCCGCGTCGACGGGCGCCGGCGAGGTGATCGCCATCCTCGACACCGGGGTCGATCCGACCCATCCCGACCTCGCCGCCCACCTCGAGCCGGGCATCGACCTGGTGGACGGGGACGGTCGGCCCACCGACCCGAACGGCCACGGCACCCACGTGGCCGGGATTGCCGCGGCCGTCCGAGGCAACGGCGGCGGCATCGCGGGCGCCGCCCCGGATGCCCGACTGCTGCCCGTCCGCGTGCTGCGCGCCGATGGCTCGGGCGTCGCCCGCACCATCGCAGACGGCGTCGACTGGGCCACCGCCCACGGCGCCGACGTGATCAACCTGTCGGTTGGCGGCGAGGGGCTCACCGACGCACTCTTCCAGAACGGGCCACTCAACCGGGCGGTTCGCAACGCCGCTGCCCGCGGGGTCGTCGTGGTCGCGGCGGCCGGGAACGACGCCGTCTCCGAGAACGCCTACCGACCGACCGTGCCGGTGCTCGTGGTCAACGCCACCGATCGTGTCGGCCGGGCGGCTCCCTTCACCACCTTCGGCGACGCCGGCGCGGTCGCCGCGCCCGGCATGGGCATCACCTCGACCGCACCCACCGGTCCCACGGTTCGATGGCCGGCTGGCACCGACGGCTACGCCTCCATGGACGGCACCTCGATGTCCGCAGCCTTCGTCTCGGCAACCGCCGCGCTGCTGCTCGCCGAGGGTCTCTCGGTCGACGAGGTGCGCCGCTCCCTCACCGACACCGCCCGCAACCCCGATGACGATGCGCGGCTCGGCGTCGGGCTCGTCGATGCCGCCGCGGCGGTGAACATGGCTCGGGAGCTCCATCGGCCACCGGCCGTCGATGGCGAGACGACCCGAGGTTCCTTCTCCCCCTGGTTGGCGCCACTGGCGGTCATCGCCGCCGCCGTGGTCCTTCCCGCCGCCGCGCTCAGCGGGGCCCGCAAGCGCCGGTCGCGCTGACCAGCCGCTCGCAGACGCGCCCGCTCGGGCCACCCGAGCCCGTTGTGGCGGCCGATTCGACCGCCCGCACGATCGAATCGGGCGCCAGGCCAAGGCCTATCCGCTCGGGCCCGGACCGGCGACACCGAGATCGAGGTGGAGCCCGAGGTGGTCCGAGAGGTAGGGCATCTCGTCGAAGCCAGGCGACGCCGGATCACGCGGGAAGAGGGCCCGGCGCACCGAGCGCACATCGACGTTCACGCCGTCGACGGCCGATGGCCGACGCAGCCAGGCGAAGTCGATGCGCTTCGCATCATCGACCCCTGCGCCGGCCAGCCCCACGACATCGACCGGGTCGAGGCAGAGGTCGGGGTCCTGCGGGTCGGCCATTGCGATCGCCTCACGAAGCACTCGGGCGTCGCACGTGTAGCCCGGTCCGGTGCCGTGCTCCAGCCAGAGGTCGACGAACCCCGCGTCGCTCATCGCCGCCGTCAGGTCGCCATAGGCCGCGCTGCCGTCCACGGCGTCGATGTTGAAGTCACCGACGATGAGGGTCGTGTTCCCGGGAACGTGCGTGCGACGGACGAAGTCGAGCAGCTCGTGGCTCTGCGCCTGGCGGAAGTCGGCCACGGCCGATCGGTGGCCACGCTCGCGCCGGAAGAGCAGGTCACCGCCCCAGATGAGGTGCGTGCTGTAGATCTCGACGTTGGCGGCCAGGCCGACGTCGACCTCGACCAGCAACGCGCCCTTGTGGGCCCAGGCGTCCGCGTCGAGGAAGCGATGGCCCCGGCTGCGGTACAGGTGGGTGCCCGTTCGGGCCAACCGATGGCCAGAGACGATGGTGAAGAGGCCGCTCGACTTCAGGCGGGGCAGCCGACGGGCGAGTATGGGCGGGCCGATGGCGGTGCGTGGTCTCGTGCCGGGCCGGTGCCGCCACCGCCGAGCCGCCGCACCGACGCGACGATCGCGCCCGGGCGTCCAGCCGGCGAGGATCGCCCGGCGCTCGCCCTGGTCGAACACCTCGCACAGTGCGGCGACGTGGTAGCGGCCGGCCAGGCGAGCGCCCAACTCGCGGGCACGCTCGTCCACGACGGGCTTGGTGTGCAGGTACCGGGCCGGTCCCGGCAGCGGGAGGCGACCGGCTCGGAGGAGGAAGGTGTTGTAGAAGAGAAGGCGGAGGTCGACGGTGTCGGTCATCGCAGCATCGGTCCCCGCCGGTCACGCACTCACTGGTCGGAGAGGTACACGCTCTTCACCTCGGTGTAGGCCGCCAGCGCGTGAAGGCCGAGCTCACGACCGAGCCCACTGCGCTTGTGGCCACCGAAGGGCATCTGGGGGTGGACGCTGCGGTTCGAGTTCACCGAGAGCACGCCGGTGCGCACCGCCCGTGCCACCCGCAGGGCCCGACCGAGGTCACGGGTCCACAACGAGCCGGACAGCCCGTAGATCGAGTCGTTGGCAAGGCGCACCCCCTCGTCCTCCCCCTCGAAGGCGATGACCGCCGCCACGGGCCCGAAGATCTCCTCCTGGGCGACCGACATGTCGTTCTCGACCCCGTCGAGCACGCACGGCCGCAGGAACGACCCGCCGGCGAGTGCCGGGTCGTCGGGGATCCCCCCGCCCGTACCCACGCGGGCGCCCGCCGCCTCGCCCGCCTGCACGTAGCCCCGCACGATGGCCCGCTGGGCCTCCGAGATCAGTGGGCCCATCTCCGTGGCCTCGTCGAGCGGGGCGCCGACACGCAGGGCCTCGGTGCGCCGGATGAAGGACTCGACGAACTGGTCGTGCACCGGCCGTTCGACCAGCACGCGGCTCCGGGCGCAGCAGTCCTGGCCTGCATTGCCGAACACGGCCCCGGCCAACTCGTCGACGGCGCGGTCGATGTCGGCGTCGGCGAACACGATGCAGGCCGACTTGCCCCCGAGCTCGAGGGACACCCGAGCGATGTTGGGGGCCGATGCCTGCAGGATCGACGTGCCGGTGGCGGTCTCACCGGTGAAGGAGATCTTGGCCACACGCGGATCGGCGACCAGGGCATTGCCCACCTCACGGCCCGGACCGGGCAGCACCGAGATGGCGTCGTCGGGCACGCCGGCCTCGACCAGCAGTTCGCCGAGCATCAGCGCGGTGAGCGGCGTGTAGGACGCCGGCTTCAGGATGACGGCGTTGCCGCAGGCCAGCGCAGGGGCGATCTTCCACGTGGCGATCATCAACGGGAAGTTCCAGGGCACGATCAGCGCGCAGACCCCCACCGGCTCGCGCAGCACCAATCCGAGCCCCGGCGCCGCGATCGGCGCGACCTCACCCTGCAGCTTGTCGGCGGCCCCGCCGAAGTACTCGAGCGTGGCGGCCGCGGCCTCGACCACCTCCCACCGGGCGTCGCCGATGGGCTTTCCCGCGTTCCGCGCCTCGACGACGGCGAACTCCTCGGACCGCTCCCGCAGCAGTGCGGCCGCACGGAGCAGCACCCGCCCGCGTTGCGTGGCCGGCATCCGCGGCCATGCGCCCTCGTCGAACGCGCGCGTGGCCGCCACCAGGGTGTCCTCGACGTCCGCGGGGCCCGCCTGGGCCACTTCGGCCATGACCTGACCGGTCGCAGGCTCGTTGACGGAGAAGGTCGCCCCTGAGTGGGCGGGCCGGCGCCGGCCCCCGATCAGCAGCTCGTGCAGGACGCCGTCGCCCCCGTCGTTGCTCACGGCACGTCCACCGCGGTCGGGCCTTGCCGGTCGCGACTCCTGGCTTCGCTCACGGCGAGACCCTACCCACTGGGTGGCGGAGGCCCGACCGCTCAAGGTCGGCGGACCGCGACCGAAGAGGCACCATGGCCTCCACGACCCCGCTCCACTCGAGGGCCCTCCGCACCGCACTGGTGTCGATGGGCCTCGTACTCGCCCTCGCCGGCTGCACGGGCAGCCAGCTCGACCGGTTCCTCCAGGAGGAGCCACGCCACCACGACGTGCTCACCGATCGCCAACTCCTCCAGTTGCGCCTGTGTGAGTCGAGCGACGACTACGGCGCCCGGAGCGCCAACCACCGGTACTTCGGGGCCTACCAGTTCTCGAAGGCCACCTGGAACGACGTCGCCAGTCGGTACTACCCCTGGCTGGAGGGCGCCAAGCCGCACAAGGCCTCACCGGCCGAGCAGGACGCCATGACCCGGGCGCTCTGGGACGAGCGCGGGGCCGACCCCTGGCCCGTCTGCGGCCAGCGCGTCGGACCCCGCTGAGCGACCGCTGAGCGACCGGCGAGGCCGGCGAATCTAGGCGACGATCGCCACCGGCGTGCCCACCGGTGCAAGGTCCCTGAGGCGCCACAGGTCGTCGAAGCTCACCCGCACGCACCCGTTGCTCACGTTCTGGCCGAGCACCGAGGTGTCGCTCCAACCGTGGATGGCGATCTGACCGATGCCCCCGCCGAAGCTCGACAACGCGTCGGAGAACCCGGCCACGCTGAGGATCCAGGGGGTGTAGGTGTCCTGGGCCACCGAGATGTCCACGAAGAAGTTGCCGAGCGGCGTGGGAGTCGCGTCCTTGCCCACGGCCACGTTGGTCGCCATGACGACCTCGTCGCCATGGAGCACCGTGAGCCGTCGGGCGCCGACCTCGACGAGGATGTGGTTGGGCACTTCGTTCGCGACCACCTGCGACTTGTCGATCCAGGCCTCGCTGCCGTTCGGCCGCATCGGGAGCGCCACCCGGTAGCGGCTGCCCTGCTCCTCGCGGACGAGGAAGGCGAGTGGCATGTTCTCGTGGGTGGGGTTGGGCAGCGAGAACGTCGACTCGGCGGAGGTGGCCGTCTCGAACAGCGCCACGGAGGGGACCGCCGCATGTGCCGCGGTGAAGCTCGTCGGTGTTCCCGGTGGCTCGGGCGCGGTGGTCGTGGTCGTGGGGGCGGGCACGTCGATGCCGGCGACGGTGTAACCCAGGGCCGACGACTGCGCCGACGCATCGTCGGTGGACCGGAGGTAGACCGTGCCGGCCATCACCAGGAGGGCGACCAGGGACAGGGCCAGGATGCGGGACCTTCGGGACACCCCGTCAGGATACCGAGTGGAACCTCCTCGGCACGGTCGGTCGATGATCCCGGTCAGGTGGGTGCGGTCGGTCACGGCGCGGGCGTCCAGGTGGCCACGTAGCCTGCCACGATGCCCCTGAAACCCGGTGAACGTGCGCCCGACTTCGAGCTCGTCGACCAGCGCGGCAACACCGTGACGCTCGACGGCCTGCTCGCCAACGGCCCGGTGGTGCTGTTCTTCTACCCCGCGGCGATGACCAGCGGATGCACACGGGAGGCATGCCACTTCCGCGACGTGGGTGCCGAATTCGACGCGGTCGGCGCCCAGCGCATCGGGATCAGTGCCGACGGGGTCGACAAGCAGGCCGAGTTCGACGACAGGCACGACCTCGGGTACCCGCTGCTGTCCGACGTCGACCGGAAGGTCGCCACCGCCTACGGCGTCGCCCGCCGCGGGCCGCTCCCCAACAAGCGCAGCACCTTCGTGATCGGCGCCGACCACACCCTGCTCGAGGTGGTGTCGAGCGAGATCAACATGAACACGCACGCCGACAGGGCACTCGCCGCCCTCTCGGGGTAGACGCGGTTCAGCGCGTCGGCTTCTGCCAACCCGTGAGGAGCTCGATGAGTTGGCCGTCGGGATCGCGGGCGAACACGGCCACTCCCACGTTGGTGTCGTCGAGCACCTCGCCCCCGTGGGCGCGCACGGCCTCGGCGGCCGCACCGAGGTCTTCGACGCCGAACGACAAGTGGGTGAGGCCCGGCTGGTTGACCACCCGCGCCGGCGCCGGGGCCGTGCCGGGCCCCGCGAAGTGCATGAGCTCGAGCACGAGCCCATCGCGTTCCAGGTAGAGCGCGGTCATGGCGAGCGGTGGCTCGAGCCGGAGGAGGCGGGCAGCCGCGTCGGGCACGCGCAGCTCGCGGACGACGGCGAACCCGAACACCGCCTCGTAGAAGCTGCGGGCCCGGTCGAGGTCGGTGACACACTGCCCCACGTGGTTGACGGTGACCTTGCTGGCGACACGACCGGACATCGACCGTCAGTGTCGCACGTCGAGCCGCCGTCGTGGCTCGACGAGCTCGCGCTGAGGCCCGGGCCGCCCTGGTTGCACATGGGCCTGCGCACGATCGACGAGGCGGACTGGCTCGACATCGACGAGCGCCGCACCGACGAGCTCGCACGCAAGCACGGGCTCCTGGCCTCTCGGCGCGACGACGTCTTCGCCGCCATGGAGGGCACCGACGCCGCCTGCCGCGAGGCCCTCGACCTGATCGTCGGGCATCTCACCCGTCACCACCCCGAGATCGACCCATCCCCAGACCCCGGCATCCACCCGCTCGAGGCGGCCGGCCTCCTGGTGCAGGACGACCTGTGCCTCATGGTCGACCACGACGGGGTGTCGCACCTGGCGGCCGCGTCGCTGTGCTTCCCGTCGCACTGGCGGCTCGCCGACAAGATCGGGGGCTCGGCAGCGGCCATCCACGCGCCCGTCCCCCACTACACCTCGGAGCTGTCCACCAGGGTCGACCGCTTCCTCGCCCGGATCCCCGACGGTCGCATCGCGCTCAGGCGCAACTGGGGTGTGCACGACCACGACGCCCTCTTCGCGCCGAGTCACCCGACGCCGGCGCCCGGGGTGACCGCCGGGTCCGCCGGCGAGCGCCTGTGGCTCCGCAGCGAGCGCCAGACCCTGCGCCGCCTACCCCGTTCGGGGGCGGTGCTGTTCACCATCAGGGTGCAGCAGGCGCCGCTCGCGGTGATGGCCGCCCGGCCCGACCTCGCCCATGCCATGGCCACCACTGCCCGGGCCGCCGCCGATGCCGGCCACCAGCGCGTCACCGGCGGGCACCTCGACGCCGCGGCCACCTGGCTCGACCAGGTCTGAGGGTCAGACCGGGCGGAGGAGGTACTCGCTCATGGTGGCGATGCGCAGGCTGGACAGGTCGGTGAGCTTGTTGACGCTGTCGAGCATGGTCACCAGGTTGGCGTCGAGCTCCTGCTGGGAGGACGCCGAGTAGAAGAGGAAGGGATCGGTGATGTGCTCGGCGCTCGGCCACGCCTCCTCGACGATGCCGCGCCATGGCGGGGCGTCGGCGGTGAGCGGGCGCACGACCTCGTTTCGCACGTAGCGCGTGCGGGGCTGCATGGCCTCGGACATCGGCGACTGGTGGCCGTGCCAGTGCTCGATCCACTCGTGGTAGCTGAGCCCCGGCGGCTTGGTGAGCAGGGTGACGGAGAGCACCCCCGGCGAGCGCTCACCGTCGGGCCAGTCGCGCCGCGACGCGTGCCGGTTCTCGCCGTAGTCGGTGTAGAGCGACTCGACCACGAGGTAGCCGTCGTAGTCGGGCACGAGGTCGTCGAGCAGGGCCTCGACCGGCCCTCGGCGCTGGTAGTTGGCGAGCCACACCGAGACGAGCGCCCGGAACGTTGGCTCGTCCTCCGGGGGCGGGAGCGGCGGTGGGACCTCGGAGTCGGAGTCGTCCACGTCGACGGTGAGCCCGAGCGCGCCCACCGCCAGGAACCGGTCGACGGCCCCCACCAGACCGTCGCGGAGGCCGTCGCCACTCCCCCGTGCCGGATCCCGTACGACGTACATGAGCTTCTCCAACTGCCTGGTGCCTCCTTCGTCGGGACGGCTTCGCCACCCGAGTCGACCGATCGTTCGCTGCTCCGCTCTGCTGCGCAGCCTGACAGGTCCGCCGGGCGCCCGCGTTACGGTCCCGACATGCGCACCGCCGAGGCCAACAAGGAATTGATCGAGCGCTTCTGGGACGACCTGTACCGCCGCGACTTCGATGCCATCGGCGCCTACTTCACCCCCGACGGCCAGTACACCGACGTCTTCACCCCGGACGACGACCTCGCCGTGGGTGCCGAGCAGATCGCCGCACGGCTCCGGCTGGGGCTCGAGCCGCTCGAGTCGATCATCCACCATCACGGGCACGTCGTGGCCGACGACCACGTGGTGATGACCGAACACGCCGAGGAGTGGCACTGGCACACCGGCGAGTCCTTCACCGTGCGGTTCGCCTCCGTCCACGAGATCGACGACGACGGAATGATCACCCGGTGGTGGGACTACCCCGACCTCCAGGGGTTGCTCGCGGCGGCACCGGCCTGGTGGATCGACCACATCATGGAGGGCTACGCCACCTGAGGTCGTCGTCGTCGCCGGAATCCTGCTCAACTGGAGCAACGCGGCCAAGGGGGTTCTCGACGTGTTCGACCTGGTGATCAAGGGGGCGACGCTGGTCGACGGCACCGGCGCCGACGCCCGGGCCGCCGACGTGGCGGTGCGCGACGGGGCCATCGTGGAGGTCGCGCCGGCGATCGGGGGGGAGGCCGCCGAGACGATCGACGCCGCCGGCCAGATCGTCACGCCGGGCTTCGTCGACATCCACACCCACTACGACGGCCAGGCCACCTGGGACACCGAGCTCGGCCCGTCCGCCGGCCACGGCGTCACCACCCTGGTGATGGGCAACTGCGGGGTCGGCTTCGCACCCGTCCACCCCGGCAGGGAGAGCTGGCTGATCCAGCTGATGGAGGGCGTGGAGGACATTCCGGGCACGGCGCTCACCGAGGGCATGACGTGGGGGTGGGAGACCTTCGGCGAGTACCTCCACACGCTCGACCGACGGCACTTCGCGGTCGACATCGGCACGCAGATCCCCCACGGCGCCGTCCGCGGCTACGTGATGGGCGAGCGGGGCGCGAAGAACGAGCCCGCCACCGCCGACGACATCGCGGCGATGGCCGACATCGTCAGGGCCGGCATGGAGGACGGCGCCCTCGGGTTCAGCACGTCGCGCACCATTGCCCACCGGGCCATCGACGGTGAGCCGGTTCCCGGCACCTACGCGGCCGAGGACGAGCTCTTCGGCATCGGCCGCGCCATGGCCGAGGGCGCCCCGGGCATCTTCGAGCTCGCACCGTCGGGGGCCGACGGCCTCGACCTCTCCGAAGCAGCCGGCGAGATGAGTTGGATGCGCCGCCTCTCCGCCGAGATCGAACAGCCCGTCACCTTCGCGCTGCTGCAGGTCGACCTCGCCCCCGACCTCTGGAAGCAGATGATGGACGAGTCACTGAAGGCGGTGGACGACGGGGCCCAAGTGTTCCCCCAGGTCGCCAACCGACCGTTCGGCATGCTCATCGGCTTCCAGACCCACCACCCGTTCGCCAAGCGACCCTCGTACGTCGCCGTGGCCGACCTGCCCATCGAGGAGCGCATCGAGCAACTGCGCCGCGCCGACGTGCGCGCCGCCATCCTGGGTGAGGACGACCTCCCGGCCGTGGCCTTCGACCTCTGGGACGGGCTCCCCGCGTTCCTGCGGTCGATCCCCGGCAAGCTCTTCGTGCTCGGCGACCCGCCCGAATACGAGCCCACGCCCGACCAGTCGGCCCTGGCCCTCGCTCGCGAAGCCGGGGCGACACCCGACGAGATGCTCTACGACCTCTTCTGCGCCGACGAGGGGCGGGCACTGCTGATGCTCCCGCTCTTCAACTACACCCACGGCAACCACGACGCGATCCGCGAGCAGCTCACCCACCCGCGCGCCGTGCTCGGCCTCGGCGATGGCGGGGCCCACTGCGGCATGATCTGCGACGCTTCCCTGCCCACCTACTCGCTCACCCACTGGGCCCGCGACCGCACGCGTGGCGCTCAGCTGTCGCTCGAGTGGATGGTGAAGATGCAGACGCGTGACACGGCCCGGCTCTACGGGCTCGACGACCGCGGCACGGTCGAGGTGGGCAAGCGGGCCGACCTGAACGTGATCGACCACGCCGCCCTCACCCTGCGCGCACCCCGCCTCGCCCACGATCTGCCGGCCGGTGGTCGGCGCCTGCTCCAGGACGCATCCGGATACACCGCGACGGTCGTGGCCGGTGTGGTCACCCGTCGCGGCGGCGTCGACACCGGCGCTCGTCCCGGTCGGCTGATCCGGGGCCGGCGATGAGCCTCACGATGCCCGAGAAGCTCGGGAACGACGACTACGAAGACCAGCTCCGTGCACTCCAGATCGAGCTCGTCAAGCTGCAGCGGTGGGTGATCGACCAGGGTGAGCGCATCGTCATCGTCTTCGAGGGACGTGATGCCGCCGGCAAGGGCGGCACCATCGACCGCTTCCGCCAGCACCTCAACCCCCGCCAGGCCCGGGTCGTGGCGCTCCCCAAGCCCACCGACGTCGAGAAGGGCCAGTGGTACTTCCAGCGCTACATCCGTGAGCTGCCCACCGCCGGCGAGATCGTCTTCTTCGACCGCTCCTGGTACAACCGGGCCGGGGTCGAGCCCGTCATGGGGTTCTGCACCGAGGCCGAGCACCAGTTGTTCCTCGAACAGGCACCCGTGGTCGAGGGAACGATCGTGGACGGCGGCACCCGGCTCTTCAAGCTCTACCTCGGCATCGACCGCTCGGTGCAGGCCGAGCGCATCGAGGAGCGGCGCACCGATCCGCTGAAGGCGTGGAAGATCAGCCCGGTCGACGAGAAGGCCCTCGACCAGTGGGACGACTACACCGCCGCGCTCGCCACCATGCTCGCAGCCACCGACACCGACCACGCCCCCTGGACCGGGGTGAACGCCAACCGCCAGAAGGTCGCCCGCCTCCACGCCATCCGCCACGTCCTGCACGAGTTGCCCTACACGGGCAAGGACCCTGCAGTCGCCACCGCCCCCGACCCCGCCATCGCAGGCCCCGCCCAGACCCTGCTGCTCTGAGACGGCGCCGGCCGCGCACATTCCCGGGCGTTCGGTGGCAGGATCATCGCCAGCGCTACCGAGGGGGATCCGCGTGACCGACACCCAGGCCGGAACCGAGGCCGACACCCGGACACACTTCCGGACGTGCCCGCTGTGTGAGGCCACGTGTGGGCTCGAGGTCACCACGCGGGGAACCGAGGTGGTCCGCATCCGGGGCGACCGGGACGACGTGTTCAGCCACGGGTTCATCTGCCCCAAGGGCTCGACGCTCAAACAGCTCCACACCGACCCCGACCGGCTGCGCGCCCCGCAGCTGCGGTCGGGCGACGACCCGACGACGGCCACCTGGGCCGACGTGGGCTGGGACGAGGCGTTCGCCGAGATCGAGCGGCGGCTGCTGCCGATCATCGACGAGCACGGTCGCAACGCGGTGGCCGTCTACCTGGGGAACCCCACGGTGCACAACCTGGGTGCCGGCATCTACGCACGCGCCCTGCTCACCGCGCTCGGCAGCCGCAACATCTACTCCGCGAGCACGGTCGACCAGATGCCCCGGCACGTCTCGTGCGGCGCCATGTACGGCAGCCCCGACGCCATACCGGTGCCCGACCTCGACCGCACCGACTACCTGCTGATGCTCGGCGCCAACCCCTACGAGTCGAACGGCAGCCTGTGCACCGCCCCCGACTTCCCCGGTCGCCTCGAGGCAATCAGGGGCCGGGGCGGGCGCGTGGTCGTGGTCGACCCCCGGCTGACGAAGACCGCGAAGCACGCCGACGAGCACGTGCCGATCCGCCCCGGCACCGACGGCCACCTCCTGATGGCGATGGTGCACGTGCTGTTCGCCGAGGACCTGATCGCCGCCGACCTCGACACGGCCTCGTATGCGGGCCTCGAGGATGTGGCCGACGCCGTCGAGGCCTTCAGCCCCGAGGACGTGGCCGACCACACCGGCATCGACGCCGACACCATCCGGCGCCTCGCACGCGAGGTGGCCGCCGCCCCGTCGGCCGCCGTCTACGGCCGCATCGGCACCAACACCGTCGCCTTCGGCACCCTCACCTCGTGGGCGGGCGACCTGGTCACCGCGCTCACCGGCAACCTGGACCGCCCCGGCGGGCTCATGTTCCCTCTCGCCGCCACCAGTGCCCGGGGCCGCGGCAAGGGCCGTGGCTTCACCACCGGCCGCAGCGCGAGCCGGGTGAAGGGCCATCCCGAGGTGCGATCCGAGTTCCCCATCGCGACCCTGGCCGACGAGATCGAGACACCCGGCGAGGGCCAGATCAAGGCCCTGATCACCCTCGGCGGCAACCCCGCCCGGTCCGCGCCCAACAGCACCCGCCTCGCCGCCGCGCTCGCCTCGCTCGAGCTCATGGTCAGCGTCGACCCCTACCGCAACGAGACCACCCGCCACGCCGACGTCGTGCTCCCCCCGCCCGACGCCCTGGAGAAGAGCCACTACGACCTGGCCTTCACCACGCTGTCGGTGCGCAACGTGGCCAACTACTCCGCGGCGGTGCTGCCCACGGACTCGATGGCCGAGCACACGATCCTCGCCCGTCTCGCCCTCGTGGTCAGCGGCCAGGGCGCGACGGCCGATCCGGCCCTCATCGACGGCCTGGTGCTCGAACGGGTGCTCGGCCGGGCCACCGGACCGGGCGGGGTGGCCGAGGGCCGCACCACCGACGAATTGATCGGCGAGCTCATCGCCACCGAGCCGCCCGAACGGGTGGTCGAGGCCATGGTGCGCACCGGCGCCTACGGCGACGGGTTCGGCAAGGACCCTGACGGCCTCACCTTCCAGACGCTGCTCGACCACCCCCATGGCATCGACCTCGGTGCGCTCGAGCCCCGCCTGCCCGAGGTGCTGCGCACGCCGTCCGGCCAGGTCGAGCTGGCGCCGCCATCGCTGGTCTCCGACATCCCCCGTCTGCGCGACGCGCTCCGAGCGCACCGCAACGGTGACCTGACGCTGGTGGGTCGGCGCCATGTGCGATCGAACAACTCGTGGATGCACAACATCGAGGTGCTGGTGAAGGGCAGGGAGCGATGCACCCTCCAGGTGCACCCCGACGATGCCGCGACCCTGGGCCTCGTCGACGGGGGCCGGGCGGAGATCACGTCACGCGTGGGCTCGGTGATCGCCCCGGTCGAGGTGACCGACGAGATACTGGCCGGGGTGGTCAGTCTTCCCCACGGGTGGGGCCACGACGACCCGGGCACCCAGATGACCGTCGCCGCCGCCCACTCGGGCGTGAACGCCAACCTGCTCACCGACGATGGTGCCCTGGACCCGCTGTCGGGCAACGCTGTGCTGAACGGCGTGCCCGTCACCGTCACCCCCGCCTGATCGCGGGCACACCGACCCCGGGATCCCGCGTTCTGGCACCGGATTTCGGGGTTCTGGCACCGACATCCAGCTCAACTGACTCTCGTGGGTGGGTAGCGCCTGCTGAGGGCGCGGGGGTTCGCGCGCACGCCGCCCTGTTCCTACGTTCCCAGCTGTCTAGAACCGGCAGCGAGGAAGGGACGACGTGCGCGTCGCCAAGCTAGTCAGGAAGATCTGTGGGTTGTGCCGCGACACGGTGGTGGTGGACTGAGAGGTGACCGGCGAAACCATCGGGTTCGGTCTCCGAGGCTGTCCCGCTCGCAGTTGAGCTCATAGGCCCATTTGCCCTCCGTGTCGGGGTGGCGGCAGGACCGCTAGCTCTGGCGCGCCCGGAACAGATGATCGAGATCCGGCAATCCCTCGAACCGAGAGAACGTTCCTTCGTCCGCGAGTTCCTGCGCGGCACCGAGGAACCCGGCCCATGCGGTGCGCGCCAGCGTGCCCCCGACGCTGATGCGTCGCACTCCCAGATCCGCCGCCCGAACGCGCTCGACCGCCAGATCGAATTCGTGGAGGGGACCACGTTCGTCGCCCGTGGAGTCTTCGATGGAGAGTCCCGCAATACCCGTGGCAGCAGCGAGCTTCACGTTGGCGGCCACGTGCTCGGGATCGATGGCGAAGCCACCCCTCGAAATCGGCGTTCACCGGTACCTTCACGGCGCCCGCCACGACCCGGAGATGCTCGAGCGACTCATCGAGCGTGACCTCATTGTCAGCGCGACCCAACGTCCAGGCGAGACCGGCGCTTGTCGTCGCCAACGCCTTGAACCCCAGCTGCTCCAACGCCCTTGCGCTCCCAGCGTCAAAGGGGTTCGGCATGACGAAACACCCAGAGGTGTGGAGGCCACGGAACTCCGAAGCGGCATCGTCGAAGGCGACCACCCGGCGGAGAATCGTCCTCACCCGCAAGGACTTGCCGATCTGCTCCACGAGCACGAGGTAGACGATCGCCCCCGCCAACAGCGCGGTCGCGCTCGCACTCCCACCAACCCCACACTCGAGATCTCGGCCACTGAGGGTCCCAGCTTCACGAAGCCACAACATTGAAGGTCGACACGTAGCCCGGCTTGGTCGGGTCGAACCCGGCCACGCGATCAGCCAGCGCCGTCCAGCCCTCACCCGTGAAGTCAGCGCACCCGAGCCACGCCAGTTCGCACCCCCGCGACCGCGCGGGGAGCCTTCGTCGGGGCGACCGGGTGCTCGGCTGCGGGCCCTTCCTGACCCCGACGGAACGTCGAACACCGGCTCCGGCTCCCACCCACCGTGGCGTAGACGGACTGAAATCTCCGGTTGCGGGTCGCCGAGACGACTGGTGGCGTCGTGGGTCGCCCTCGTTCGAGGGAAACCGCCTACGGGTGGTGGAGGGCGGCGTTGATGGTGGTGGTGTTGGCGGCGGTGATGTTGAAGGTGGTGGCGCCGGCGTAGGTGGGGCTGTTGTCCCAGTATTCCTGGGTGCGGCCGCCGTTGGGGTCGACGAAGGTGGCCCGGTAGGTGCCGGTGGCCAGTCCACCGAGGGTGTAGGTGCCGTTGGCGGCGGTGACGGCGCCGCCGGCGATGCCGGTGGGGCCGATGGCGATGGCCCACGCGCCGGCGAGGGGGGTGGCGGCGGGGTCGTCGACGATGGTGCCGGCCATGGTGCCGGTGTTGGGGTTCAACGCGGCGTTGGCGGTCCCGGGGGCGGTGACCGACACCGCGGACGGCAGTGCGGTCAACGGGAGGTTGTCGAACCATTCCATGTCGTGGCCGCCGGTGGCGTCGAGGAACGCCAGCTTGTAGTCACCCGCGGCCAGGTTCAGGGTGTATTGGCCCGACGCGTTGGTCGCCGCGGCCCGCACGATCTGGTAGTCCGCGGCCCGTAACGCCAGCACCCGCCCGTTCGCCAACGGCGCGTTGGTGCCCGCTTCGGTGACGGTGCCCGAGATCGTCGACCCGGTCCCCACCAGCGTCTGGGTGGGCAGCGACGCGTTCGCGGCGGTCGCGTTGCCGGCGGTCACCGTCACCGGGGTCGAGTCAGGCACGTTCGGCGAGTTCGGGAAGAACCGGGCGGCGTGCGCCCCGGTCGGGTCGATGAACCCCACGTAGTGGTTCCCCGCCCGCAACCCCGGCAGGGTCAACTGGCCCGACCCGTTCGCGGTCGCCGCCGCTTCGGTCGCGCCGGTGTTCCCCGCCGACGCTGACAACGCCAAACCCCACACCCCACCAACGGGGGCGCCCGTGCCGGTCTCGGTGACCGTCGCGGTGATCGACCCCTGTGTGGGCTCCATCGCCGGGTCCGCTCGGAGCCCCGGCCATCTGACCTCGATCGGAGCGAGGGGGTCGCGGAATCCGGCTACGTGGTCGCCAGAAGGATCCACAAGGTAGATCAGGTAGGAGCCCACCGGAACGTCCATGGCGAAGCGTCCGAACTCGTCGGCGACCGTCCCGGCGACCACGGACATGTCGGTGGGGTGGAGCGCCGCGACCCACGCCCCCGCCACTCCTGCCTGGGAGATCGTGTTGGTCACGGTCCCCGAGATCTGTGCCGCGGTGTGGCGCAGGATGTCGTTTCCGTGGTTGAAGTTGACCGCTGCTAGGTCGGTCAGCCCGTCACCGTCGAGGTCGCCCACGGCGAGTAGGTCTCCGGAGCCCTGAGGGTCCGCCACCCCGTACTCGGTCGGTGACGTTTCGAGGCCGCCGGCGCGGCCCGCGAAGATGTCGAGACTGATGCTGCATCCGTTCACGACGGCCAGATCGTCGAAGCCGTCCTGATCGAAGTCAGCCGAGACAGGGGCCCGAGGGCAGTCGTTCAGCCCCGAGACGTAGGTCGGGGTGGTGAGCCCGTTGGCGCTCTCATAGAAGGTGTGCACCCCGTTCGAGGGCGGGTTGCCGCCCCACGGCACCGAGATGTCGTCGAACCCGTCGCCGTTGAAGTCGCCCGTGACGATGGCCGACACGGTCACTTGGACCGAAGGGATGTTGCTCGGCATGTTCGTGAACATGCTCACCGAGGTCCCGACCGTGAACCCCCCCGCTGGTCCCTGCAAGAGCTCGGTGACGACTCGGTCCCTCACCGTGGCCACGTCCGAACGTCCGTCGCCGTTGAGGTCGCCCACCGCGAACTTGTCGATCCCTGCCGGAACGGTGAGCGTGATCGGGGAGCCAAGAGTGCCGTCCGATTGTTGAAGGAAGAGGTACAGCCCCGCCGCCACTGTCCTCTGGGACATCAGGAGATCGGACCGGCTGTCGTGGTTGAGATCGGCGACCCGGACACTGGCACCGACCTGCAGATCGGTGAACACGGTCGAACGTTCGAGGACCCCGGCCGCGTTCTGTGTGAAGAGGTGGAACCCGTGGGCGGTGGACGAACCTGTGCCGGCGACCACATCGTTGCGGCCATCGTCGTTGAGGTCACCGATCGCCAGACCACCACCGTTGAGGTCCAGCGGATATGTGGTTTCAGCGCCCAGGGTCCGGCCACTCGTCTGGAGACGAACTCTGAGCATGTTCGGCGACGTCGATCGCGAGACGAGATCGCTGCGACCGTCACTGTTCACGTCGCCGATGACGACAGCGGCGTTGTGTGCCGATGTGGTCGATGAGAGAACTCGAGTCAGGAACAGCGCCGTAGACCCCGCCGAGACGGACCGGCCACCCGCCACAGGCATGGCCATAGCAGACAACGCGAATACGGCAATCAGAGGCCGCCATCTCACGATGCGCCAATCGACCGACGCAGCCGAGAGTTGAGCGCAGGCCAGGCGCTCTACCGCAGGCGGACCGGGTCTGTTGCGGGTCCCCGCCACGCACCGGAATGTCCACGGCGCATCGATTCGATGGTGGGTTCACCCCGAACCGTGACCCGTCAGCGGACCACGGGCCGGCCCGACCTGTGTTGAGGCGTCCGGCGACGAGCCCGCGAAGGCTCTTGTTGATGAAGTCGGTGACGGCGTGGACGACACAGCAGAGCGCGCCGGCCAGGGTCACGGCCGCACATAAGGGCTCACCGTCGCGCCCGCCGAGCTTCACGATCTCGCGGACCACCCCCACCACGATCAACACCACCCGAACCGATGATCGCCTGCATGGCTGCACGAGCCGTAACGTCGACGGCAATGGCCGTCGAGCGGAGCTTCGTGTTTGCGGACCTCGCGGGATTCACGGCCGCTGTCGACGTCCACGGCGACGACGCCGCCGTGGAGCTGGCCGAGGCGCTCGAAGGCGCCGCATCCCGGGCGCTCGGACCGGGAGACGAGTTGGTCAAGTCGATGGGCGACGCAGTACTCGTCGCCCATCGATCCGACGGCGGGAGTCACGTTCCTGCACACGCTGTTCGATCACTTCGGGACCAACGACGCAGACCTCCTCCCCCTCCTACGAGCCGGCGCGCATCACGGCAGCGCTGTTCGTCGGGGCGGTGACTACTTCGGCGCAGGCGTCAACGTGGCGGCGCGGGTCGCCAGCCTCGCGGCGGGGACCCTGAGTCATGAGGGCGTCGAGTACTGGTTCTGCTCACTCGCTTGTGTCGGCCGCTTCGCTGACAGCCCTGCACGGTACGCCGATTGAAAGGGGGCCCAGGCTCTACGACCGTCCGCCAGTGTGGTCATAGTGCCGCGGCCCGCAGCCCGGTGTAGGGACTGCCCGTCAGGGGGTTGGTCGCGCCGCACGGTCACCGTCGGTGGGGCGCCTCTCCCAGGTGCCCCGAGTTGATCTGCCACCCAGCCTGGCCTGCCAGACCACCAAGCCGGCGGACCGATCTGGTTCGCTGCACCTCGGCACTCTGGTCACACCCGCTCAGGGATCCTGGGCCCGTGCCACGAACTCGCCGCCCGCACCCGCACCTGGAACGGGCCCCAACTCCGAGCGCTCCTCGGCGACTGCCTCGACCAGCGCGTCCCCAACTACAGCGGCAACGTCGCCAAGTTCTCAGCGGGCCGGACGATCGAGCGGCACACCGCCTGCGCCGGACCCATCAACGAGCACCGCTCCCCCGTCTGATTCACCTGCCCCAGCACAGTCCGACCTCGCGACGTGTCGGAGGGCAGGAATGATGCGAGTGTGGGGCTTGTGATCCGACGGTCCGCTGGCGAGCCATGAAGATACGGACCGTCTTCACCGTGGGGGCAGCCGCCGTCGTCGTGATCCTGGTACTTGTCGTCATGGACAAGGCAGGGATCGATCTCCCGAACCCCTTCGACAACGGCCACGATGGCGACGAAGTCGCCCACGGATCGATCCGGGTCGAGGGACAGACCCCACTCACGGCAACCGACTCCCTGGTGATCAAGGTGGGCGAGGGCGAGGCCACGGTCTCGATCAAGGCCCACCAGAACTGGGACCGTCCGGGCAACGTCACCGATGGCGACTTCCAGTCGACCAACGGCACCGCGTCGGTACGCGATCCCGACCAGCACGATCAGCCCGCCGAGCTCACCATCGGGGTCGAGTACTGCGCAGAGGGCGCCATCACCCGCACGGTCAGCCGGGACGAGTCAGGCGAGAAAGGCCCTCCCGAGGGCGACCAGGTGGTCCTCGACATGGGGAGCCTCTTCGTGTGCGATGCGGAATGGATGCCCACAGAGGAGAACGAGGCAGCCTTCGGCCAGGACGACACGCCGGCCGACTTCCAGGGCCAGTTCGAGGAGGTGGTGAAGGAGGCGGCCCTCGCCGCGGTCGCGGCCTCGGAGTGCCCCGAGCGCCTCGTGGAGAGCTACACGAGCCAGGACTTCCTCGACTTCGTGGCGAGGGCGCTCGCCGAGCGAGACGGAATCCCGATCGACAACGTGCAGATCGTGCCCGGGCACCAAGGCACGACCGACGCCGCGACACAGGACGACCTCAGGGGGACCCTCGACCGGTTCGCCCAGAACGACGACCTCCGCATCGACGCCTTCAGTGGTGCCGGCACCGCCATAGAGGACTCCTGCTTCATCGACACCCGCGGCGAGCCACTCGGCAGCCTCGACGACATCGCCTCCCCTGACCCCCGAGCCCTCTGAGCGGATCGGAGTCAAGGCCATATCGCTAGGCCCAACCTCACCAGAGGCAGACTCCTCCCCCGAAATCCGGTTCCGGAACGGACGAATCACCCGTGCCGCGGCCGAGCGGGCTCAATCGGACGGTGGGGCGCTGATGTTGGCGCCGACGTCGTAGCCGGCGAAGCCCTCGGGGCCGGCCAGCTCGACGATCGGGTCGTCGCGGTCGTCCCACTCGGTGCGGAGGGCCCTGCTCATGATGGCGTGCATGATGTACATGCCGGTGATGTAGGTCAGCTCGAGGATCTCGGGCTCGCCGAGGTGATCGTGCAGGGCACGGAACAGGCCCTCGTGCATCCGACCGCCCTGCAGGGCCAATGCGTCGGTGTAGGCCAGCACGACGCGCTCGACCTCGCTGAACTGGTCCGACGCCTGCCAGTAGGCGATGGCCTCGATCTTCGCCTCGGGCATCCCCAGCACCCGACACGACTTGCAGTGCTGCGAGAACACGAACTGGCTGCCGACCGCCCACCCGGCACGCGTCTGGCCCAGCTCACGCAGCACGGGGTCGAGCACCCGCTTCGGGCTCTGGTACAGCCCGAACCCGGCGACCGCGTGTTCGAAGACATCGGGCACCGCCGCGAACACCGTCCACCAGTCACCAGGGGTGCCGGTGGTGGTGCCGGGCTCGGCCACCGGGTCGCGGTCGCCGAACAAGTGGTCGTACATCATGGTGACGATCGGGGCCGTCACTTCGGTGCGGGGGATCTCTCTGAGTCGGGGCATGGTTCACTCTCCCTCATGGGGACGGGACGCTGCTGACCACCGACGACCTGAACCTGGCCTGGATGCGGGCCGCGTTGCACGGCGCGGGGCTCGACAGCGAGCGGCTGGTCGACGTGGCCGTCGAGCCCCTCGAGTCGGGGACGACGTCCCGGGCACGGGTGCGCCTCACCTGGGCAGCCGAGCTCGAGCCCACGGAGGCACGGCCTGCCGCTGCCGCCGACGCCGGCCGCCCCACCAGCGTCTTCGTGAAGCTCCCCGCCGACGGCACCGGCGCCCGGCTGTTCGGCACCCTCGTCGGCCTCGGCGCCAACGAGGTGGGGTTCTACTCGGCCATCCGCCCCCCGCTCGACCTGCCCGCACCGCGCTGCTACTTGGCGCAGCGGGGACGCGGTGGCCGGTTCGCGCTGGTCCTCGAAGACCTGGCCACGATGGGCGTGCACTTCCCCGCCGTGGCAGAAGGGTGCTCGGCCGAGCATGCCGGTGCCATGATGACCGCACTCGCCCGGGTGCACGCGCCGCTGTGGGCCAGCCCCCGGTTCCGGGGCGACCTGCGCTGGGTGTTCCGACCGGCCGACAACGACCGGGTCCGCCGCATCCAACGACTGCTGCTGTCCACCGCCCTGCGACGCGCCCGGGGCACGCTGGTCGTCGAGCTGGGCGGCGAGGCGGGCCGGCTGCTCGACCAGGCCAAGGCCCACGACCGCGCCCTCGACGCCTACCGCGCCACCGGCCCCACCACCCTGCTCCACGGTGACACCCACCTGGGCAACACCTACGCCCTGGCCGACGGCACCGCGGGCCTCTACGACTGGCAGGTGCTGCAGCAGGGCCACGGGCTGCGCGATGTCGCCTACTTCACGGTGCTGTCCACGCCCGTCGGGCTGCGTCGTGCGCAGGAACGGGCCTGGTTGCAGCGCTACGTCGACGAGCTTCGGGCCGTCGGTGTCGATGCGCCCGACGAGGACGCCACCTGGCTGCACTACCGCCTGTACGCCATCGACGCCCTGCGCGGTGCTGCCTTCACCGCGGCCATGGGGGACCGGTTGCAGCCCGAGGCGCAATGGCGTGCCGGGCTCGAACGGGCCACCACCGCGGTGGCCGACCTGGACACCCTCGGCGCCCTGAACCAGGTCCTCGGCCTCGGGTAGCGTCCGCACGGTGCAGAGCGATGCCGAGACGGTCGACGCCTACCTCGACGAGCTTCCCGACCACCGGCGGCAGGCGCTGGCGGCGGTGCGCGAGGTGATCCTGGCCAACCTGCCCGACGGGTACGTCGAAGTCATGAATTGGGGGATGATCACCTATGAGGTGCCGCTCACCGTCTACGCCGACACCTACAACAAGAAGCCACAGATGTACGCGGCGCTGGCGTCCCAGAAGCGCCACATGGCGGTGTACCTGACCAACGTCTACGGGAGCCCCGACCTACGGGCCCGACTCGTTGCAGGGTTCGCCGCCGCCGGCCAGAAGCTGGACATGGGCGCCAGCTGCATTCGCTTCCGCACGCTCGAGCAGCTTCCGCTCGATGTGATCGGCGACATGATCGCAGCGACGCCGATGGACGAGTTCGTCGCCGCCGCCAGGGAGATCCACGGCCGCTGAGGGTCCCGGGCCGCCTGACCAGGCGCGGCGACCGCCGGCGACCTCAGCCGTAGGCGCAGCCCCCGCCGGGCGCGCAGGCAATCGGGCCGGTGGCGACCAGCGTGGGCCCGGGGCGCGTACCGGGCGGGGCGACCACGGACACCCCTCGGGCCGCACTCGCGCAGTTGTTGCTCACCTGGGTGGGCCCCGGTGAGCCGTAGGTGGTGGGGATCGGCGCACCGTTCGCCCACAGCGGCTCGACCCGTTGCGCACCGAACCGCTGCTCCCAGTGGAGGTGCGCCCCGCTCGACGTGCCCGAGTTGCCCACGTTGCCGATCTGGCTCGTCGCCGTCACCCGGTCGCCCACGGCGACCGTGATGGCGGAAAGATGGCCGTAGAGGCTCCCCCACCCGTCGCCGTGGTACACGATCACCCGCTCGCCGTAGCCGCTCTGGAACCCGACGGCGAACACGGTTCCCCCGAGGCCCGCGAGCACGGGCAGGCCGTAATCGGCCGATCCTGCGGCGGCGCCGACGCCGTTCCAGTCGACGGCCGGGTGATCGGCATGTGTGCTCGCCCCCCAGACCTCACCGCAGGGGAACGGCATCTGGAAGTCGCCCTGATCGACGCCGTTCGATCCTCCGACGGTGTCACGGCCCGTCACCCCAGGTGCGAGCGCGAGGAGGAAAGAGAGAAGCACCGCCGCCATGCCCACCAGACAACCACGCCGGGCCCTGACGAGGAAATCATCGGGCTCGCGGCATCCCAGGGCGACCATGGACCCCCGGCTTGGGCCCCCGGCCAGGGCCACGGAAGACGCAACGGAGCGGAACCGGAACCCGACGTGCCGTCGCCTCAGACGGCCTCGCTCCGGCATCGGTCGACCGCCCGGCGCACCTCGGCGCGGTCGCCGGCCACCAACACGTACTCCAGGTTGCGGAGGCGCGACACCTCGCCGACCCGCTCGCCCGCGGGGTTGTGAATGCCGATCTGCGCGCCCACGTAGCGCTTCGAGTCGAAGGCGAGCACCTCGACGTGGCCATGCACCGAGCAAGCCGCCACCAACTCGTCGGCCGACAACCACGACTCGTCGTTGTACGACACGACCACCAGGCGGGCGTCGACTGCGGCGATCACCGAGCGCAGGGCATCGGGCATCCGCCGCTTGGCGTTGAACACGCTCTTGGTGGCGTCGTCACGCGAGTCGATTCGCTTGCAGGCCACGCCGTAGTGCTCGGGAGCGTCCCACGCGACGAGCGTCTCCCACACGTGGTAGTTGGTGAAGTAGCGGTGCTGGTTGTAGGGCGGGTCGAGGTAGGCGAGGTCGAACGGGCCAAGGATGCCCGCCACCTCGGCCGCATCGGCTCGCACCGCTCGGCCCGTGCCCGCGAGCAGTTCGGGCCGCCGCAGCACCAGAGGGTTGAACGACCGTCTGGCCCAGGCCTTCACGTAGGCCATCTGCACGCCGGTGGTCGAGTCGACCCGGTCGGCGGCCTCGATGAGGCTCGTGAGCAGCACCGGGTAGAGCGGGCTCGACCGGTAGTCGCGCTCGATCGCATCGCGGATCACGTCGACCCGCGCACCGTTGAAGGGCTGGAAGAAGCGAGACCGCACGCAGAACGTGTCGGTGAAGTACCCCGGCGCACCGGGCAGCGCCCCGAGGTGCGCGAGCGCGTCGTCGAGCTCGCGCTCGTCGAGGTCGTCGGCCGACAGCGCCACATAGCACTGGGCGAAGACCTCGGCGTACCGAGCGGTGTCGACCGCCGTGACCATGCCTCCGCGCCGCTTGAACTCCTGTGCCACCCGGGTGGTGCCGGTGAACAGGTCGAGCGCGGTGACCGCCCCGGACGCCGCGAACAGCTCGCCGAGCACCGGCACCAGCCGCCGTTTCGAGCCCAGGTACTTGATCATCGCTGCCGACGAGTCTGGCCCACCCGACCCTCGAACTCGGCGCAATCACTCCCCCGACAGCACACTCGATGCGCCGAGTTCGTGGGGCGACGACGAAGCGCCGCCCGAAGGCGAGCCGGCTACGTGCGCAATGATGATCACATGTCGCTCGCCGATCAGGTCCGCCGCCCCCGCACATGGTTCATCGCCGTCCCCGTGATGATCCTGCTCGCCGTGACCGCGGGGCCGTTCATCTACTTCAACGTCATTCAGGACGACGCGCCCGAGCGGCTCGACTTCTCGGACATCACCACCACGACCGCCGCGGGCAGTGCCGCGCCGTCCGGCAATGCCTCGGTGGACAGCGGGTCGATAGAGGGATCATGGGAGGTGACCGACGGCTCCGAGGCCGGCTGGCGAGCCACCGAGGTGCTCTTCGGCCAGACGAACGAGGCCGCCGGGCGCACCGAGGACGTCACGGGAACGCTCGTGATCGAGGGCACGACCGCCACGGCGATCAGCGTCGAGGTGGACCTGACCACCGTCACCTCCGACGAGGAGCGCCGTGACGGTCAGGTGCAGGACCGGATCCTGGAGACGGCCTCGTTCCCGACCGCCTTCTTCGAGGTCACCGAGCCCGTCGACTTCGGTGAGGTGCCGGCCGACCTCGAGGAGGTGACGGTCTCGGCCACGGGCGAGATGACGATCCACGGCGTCACCCAGGTGATCACCGTCGACCTGAACGCCCGCCGCAACGGCGGCAAGATCGAGGTCACCGGCACGATCCCCGTCACGTGGGCCGACTACGAAATCAGCGACCCGAGCGGCGGTCCCGCCCAGGTCGAGGACAGCGGCGAGATCGAGTTCGCCCTCAACTTCGCCACCGCCGGGTGAGCGCCAGTCCGAGGGGAGCACTCACCCCCGAGGTCGAGCCGTCCGAAGCCGGGTTCGACGCCGATCGCCTCAGGCGGATCGACGCCCACTTCGCCCGCTACGTCGACGACGGGCGGCTGCCCGGGTGGCTCCTCGCCGTCACCCGTGGCGGACGAATCGTCCACACCGCCCGCTACGGCCGGCGCGACGTCGAGAACGACCTGCCTGTCGCCGACGACACCGTCTTTCGCATCTACTCGATGACCAAGCCGATCACGTCGGTCGCGGCGATGATGCTCTACGAGGAAGGTGCCTTCGAGCTGAAGGACCCGCTGAGCGACCTGATCCCCTCGTTCGCCGATGCCCGCGTCTTCACCGGCGGCACGGCCGAGCACCCCACCACCGTCCCGGCCACCGAGCCCCTGCGGATCTGGCACCTCCTCACCCACACCGCCGGCCTCACCTACGGCTTCCATCGCACCCACCCCACCGACGAGATCTACCGCGACGCGGGCTTCGACTTCGGCTCGCCACGCGACCTCGACCTCGCCGGGGTCTGCGACGCGTGGGCGGGACTGCCGCTCGTGCACGAGCCGGGGGCCCACTGGAACTACTCCCACGCCACCGACGTGCTCGGCCGGGTGGTCGAGGTCCTGTCCGGGCTCCCCCTCGACCGGTTCTTCGCCGAACGGGTCTTCGGCCCGCTCGAGATGACCGACACGTCGTTCTGGGCCGATGGCGACAAGGCCGAACGCCTCGCCGCCCTGTACGTGCCCCGCCCCGGGACTCTGAAGGCCATGCGCTACGACCCGATCGGCGACGTGGCCCGCCGACCCCCGCGCTACTTCTCGGGCGGCGGCGGCCTCGTGTCGACCGCCCACGACTACCTGCGGTTCACCGAGATGCTGCGCCGGCGTGGCGAGCTGGACGGCATCCGCCTGCTCGGCTCCCGGACGGTGGACTACATGACCGTCAACCACCTGCCGGGCGGGGTCGACCTGGAGCAGTTCGGTCAGTCGACCTTCGCGGAGACGGCCTACGACGGCGTGGGCTTCGGTCTCGGCTTCAGCGTGGTGCTCGACCCCGCGGCGTCGAAGTCCCTCTCGTCGCCGGGCGAGTTCGCCTGGGGCGGTGCCGCCAGCACCGGGTTCTGGGTCGACCCGGTCGAGGACGTCACCGCGGTGTTCCTCACCCAGCTGCTGCCGTCGAGCACCTACAACATCCGCCCCCAGTTCCGGCAACTCGTCAAGCAGGCCCTCGTCGACTGAGGCGCTGCCACCGGCGCCTCCTCCGTCGGAGCGCCTTCGGCATCGGCTCCCAAAGGCCTGCGGTTCCGCTCCGCTGGGCCACGTCGCCTCCGGTAGATTCCCCCGATGACCAGCTACCTCGAGGTGTCCGAGCCGCGTCCCCACGTCCGTCAGCTCACGCTGAACCGGCCCGAGCGGCTGAACGCCATGTCGTTCGACACCGTCACCCCGCTGCGCGACGCGCTGCGCGAGGCGGGCGAGGACAACCACACCTGGGCCGTGATCCTCACCGGTTCCGGCGCCGGATTCTGCTCGGGCCTCGACCTCGAGGACGCGGGTATGCCACCCAACAGCGAGGGGCTCCCGATGTCGCGCATGGCCATCAGGGCCATGGAGCACTTCAGCGAACTGGTGCCCATCATGCGCCACATGCCCCAACCGGTGATCGCCGCGGTCAACGGCCCTGCCATCGGCGGCGGCATGTGCCTCTCGATGGGGGCCGACATCCGTGTCGCCGCGGCGTCCGCCTACTGGCGGGCCGCCGGCATCAACAACGGCCTGGGCGCGGTCGAGCTGGGGCTCAGCTACACGCTGAGCAGGGCCATCGGGTCGTCGCGTGCCTTCGAGATCTGCCTCTCGGGTCGCGACGTGCACGCCGACGAGGCCGAGCGCATCGGCCTGGTGTCGCGCACCGTGCCCGACGAAGCGCTCCTCGACACGTGCTACGAGCTGGCCGAACGGATCTGCGGCTTCTCCACCCACGGCGTGGCCATGACCAAGAAGCTGCTGTGGTCGGCGCTCGAGATCGGCAGCCTCGAGGCCGCCATCGACCTGGAGAACCGCAACCAGCTGCTGATCCGGCTCACGACCCAGAACCTGGAGGAGTACATCCGCAGCCGCAAAGAGGACCGCCCGCCGGTGTACAACGACTGACGATCTAGTGACCGGGAGGCATGGCCCGCAGCAGCGCCGTCTGGGTCGACGCCGCAACCGGTGTGCCGAATCGATCCCAGAGCAGGGTGAGCCCGGTGGCGACACCGGCCCCTACGTGCAGACACTGGGACTGCAGGGCGAGCCAGTCACCGGCTGCGGGCCCCAGGATGTGCACCGACATCTGCATCGAGAGTGCGAACACCGGGGAGTCGTCCAGTCGCACACGCGGCACGACCGAGCAACCCAGAGCGTCGGCCGGGATGGCGAAGACCGGCGCGGACCAGGGTTCGCCGGCGGACCCAGACGGGCTGGTGAAGCGGAACCAGCCTCGGCATTCCAGGTCGGGCACCGTGTCCTCGGGCACCACCCGCCACTCCGTCTCCTCGAAGAACCGGAACGGGTCGCCGTCGGCGCCGGGCGCGGTGAGCCGGCGGTGGTCGGGCTCAGGGCGGCCCAGCAGATCGACCGGTATCGGTGCACCGACGAGGTCGGACCACCCGGGCTGGGCCGCAGCCAGCACCGCCGTGGTGGTCGCCGCCGGCCCGGCGTCCGACCCCGGCGACCGCAGCTCGACGGTCACCTGTGCACTGGATCTCGAGGATCGCAGGATCATCGCCTCGAGGAGCACGGGGCCGCAGGCCACCGGCCGGTGGAAGGTGGTCGAGGCGCTGACCAGCGCGAGGTCCTCCCGGCGCACGGCTGCCAGCGCGCCCTCCAGGGTGGCGGCCATCACGGCGCCACCCTGCGCGTAGACGATCTGCCAGCGGTCGTCGAGCACCGCCTCGATGCGGACCGAGCGCTCACCCGTCCGCGTCACGACGGGCCCGGTCAGCACCTGCTCGACGGCCACGGCCTGCCCCTCCTTGACGATCCGCTCGCCCCGTCAGACGGCGTCAGGTGCCGTCGGCCAGGAGCGCTTCGATCTGCTCGAGGGTGGCCGCCATGTTGTCGCGCGTCTTGGTGGCGGCCATGCGGACCACCGGCTTGGTGAACGGCGACTCGTGGGTGATGTCCCAGCTCTCGCGCACGAGGGTGCCGTCGTCACGGGGCTCGAGCTCGTAGCGCCAGATGCGGCCGGCCACGAACTGGCCGAACCAGGTCGGCCCCCTCGTCTGCCAGGCGATCCGACGCCCCGGCTCGAACTCGACCACCTCGCTCACCATCGAATACGGGATGCCCAGCTTCATGGACATGCCGAAGCTCGACCCCAGCACCAGCGGCTCGGGATCGCCCTTGGCGTCGCGCACGGTTCCCGAGCCGTCGATGTCGCGGTGGCGCCTGGCATCGGCCAGGAGGGCGAAGATCGCATCGGGGGCCGCCGGGATCAGGCGCTCCACCGATACGACATCAGGGTTGTCGCTCGACTCGTCGGTCACGCCGCCACGGTACCGGCGACCCGGTCGGGCCCCACGAGACCCCACAACGCGGCCAGGGCCACGATGTAGACGCCCAGGGCCACGAACAGCACCACCTGGAAGCCGAAGGTCATGGCCAGCATGGTGGTGAGCACCGAGCCCACCACCGAGGCGAAGCCGTTGACCGCCCAGCCCCAGGCCACGTACTCGGACGGGTGATCGGTCATGTCCGCCACCGCCCCGAGACCGAGGGGCATGAAGGCTCCGAGGCAGATCCCCAACGGGGCCAGCACCACGAACGCAGTGGCGATGCGGACGAAGAGCGGGGCGGTGAGCAGCGCCTCGGTGAACACGGGCAGCGCGAAGGCGTAGAACAACGTGAGGGCCACGACGGCGCCGAGCAGCACCGGGATCACCCGGTGGGGGCGGTCCCGGTAACGGCCGCTCAGCAGCGCGCCCACGCCGGTGAACAACAGGATCGAGGCCAGCGTGACGGTCAGCGAGTAGGTCGGGTATCCGAGGAACAGCGTGAGCCGCTGGATCAGGGTGACCTCGAAGAAGATGAACCCGAAGCCCAGCGAGGCGAAGTACAGCGCCGAGCGGCCCTTGCGCGGCAGCGCCACGAAGATCTTGCGGATGGCCACGAACGGCAGCAGCAGGAACACCGCTGCGAACAGGGTGGCGACCAGCAGCAGAAGGATCAGCACCCGCTCGCCGATGCCCACTTCCAGGTCGTCGGCCACGACCGAGTGGTGGAAGTCGCCGAGCACCGTCTTGAACGACGTGAAGTGCCAGAAGAACGGCCCGTCGTCGGTGATCGAGTCGACCGCGTACGGGTAGCCGGCCATGAAGGTGTCGACCTCGCCGCCCTGCGCGGTGACGAGGTCGCTGACCGGCTCGCCATCCACGGGGCGGCCGGGCGCGTAGCGCAGGGTGGCGCCCTCGATGGCGTCGAGGCCGTCGACGAAGCGGGTCACCTCCTCGGGGGTGAACGGCGTCTCCTTGACCAGGATGGTCGACAGCTGGGTGCCGAACCCGACCGCAGGGGTGGTGGCCACCATGATGTGGTCACTCGGGTCCTGGATGCCCCGGTCAGCCAGCGCCTGGCGCGCCGTGGCGACATAGCGGGTCGTCCGGTTGGGCCGGTTCTCGAAGTCGAACTCGCCGAACTGCGCCGCCAGGACACCGTCGGGCTCGAGGTGGTCGAGGCTGTCCGCGACGGCTTCCTTCGTGTACCGGTAGCTCTCGGACAACACGAACGCGCCCGAGCTGGCCGCGTTCGTGGCCGCGTAGCTGTCCGGGGCGGGGAATCACACGATCTGGAACTCGTCGTCGCTGCGGGCGAGGAACGAGCGGCCGTCACCGTTGACGTAGTTGACCCGGGGGTCGTCGGCGATGTTGCCGGCGTAGTCGGCGAAGCGGTCGGACAACAGGTCATGGGTCACCGGGTTCAGCTCGATGGCGTCGACGTGGGCGGTGTCGTAGTAGAGCGAGGTCAGGATCTCGTTGCCGCCTGCGGCGCCGATGATCATCACGTCGTCCGGCGAATCGCCCACCACGGCGAAGGGCAGCGACCGCGGGTCGCTGTCGAAGCGGGTCAGGCTGGAGGGGTCGCCGTCGTAGCGGTAGATCGCCGAGCCGGGCAGGCCGTCGTGGTAGAGCAGCTTGGTCTCGTCGGTGACCTGCACCGCGTCCACCCGGAAGACCGGGCTCCACGACGAATAGGCGTTGGCCTTACCCGCTACGTCCTCCTTCACCCCGTCGAGCTCGAGGGTGGGCAACAGACTGGGGGCCACCACCCCGGCGAACAGCACCAACGCGAGGACAGACCCGCCGATGAGCGCGACCTTGGACCCCTTCCACGCCAGCCGCAGGCCCACCGCGGCGAGCAGCACCCCGGCCAGGCACACCACCGATGGCGGGCCGATGGTTGCGATGAGCGTGACGACGATGGCGCAGGCCAGGCCCGCGCCGGCCAGGTCGGCGAAGTAGAGGCGGTTGATGCGTTCGGACTTCCGCCCGAACAGAGTGGCGATGATGATGCCGATCGCCACGAACGAGGCGAACCGGCAGAACGAGATGACCAGGAGCGCACCCAGGTTGCGCACCGATGCCCTGGTGCCGTACTGCCAGATCTTCAGGGTGTCGATGGGGGTGCGGGCGAGGATCTGGTACCCGACGCCCACGCTGAGGGCGGCGGCCAGCGAGCCCCACATGATGAACGGCTCGGTCGGCGAGTGGCGCAGCCGCTTCGAGATGGTGACGAACACGCTGCCCGACCCGATGCCGAGCAGGGCCAGGCCGATCACCAGGTACACCCAGTAGTAGAAGAGCTTGTACGAGATGATGCGCGTGTAGCTGATCTCGATCAGCAGGCCCGCCATCGAGACGGCGAATATCTCGAAGTAGTACCGGCGCGAGTCGCCGGCATCCCGCTCGTCGTAGTCGTCCGGATCGGCGTCGATGTGGACGCGCTCGTCTTCAGGGGTCTCCCGGGTGGAGGACAACCTGGCGAGACTAGGAGGAGGCCTGTCGACTATCCAGCCGGCTTCTCGGGCAGGGGCGCCACGATCTCGACGCCGATCCGGTGGCCGATGTCCGCCGCGGAACGCCCGACGTGCAAGGTGACGAGCCCGGGGTCGACGCGCCAGCCGGGCGCACGGCGCCGCGCGTCTGCAGCCGGCGCGCCGCCGAGCGGCAGGCGCTCCCGCAGCTCGGGCCCGTCCCGGGTACCCACGTCCCAGTAGGCGAACGAGCGGGCGTCGAGCATGAGCGTGACGGTGTTGGACTCGCCCGGGTCGAGGTGGACCTTGGCGAAGGCCTTCAGCTCCTTGACCGGTCGGGCCACGCGGCACGCCTCCGGCTCGACGTAGCACTGCACCACCGTTGATCCGGGCCGATCGCCGGTGTTGGTGACCGGCACCTCGACGGTGAGGGTCCCGCCCTCGGTGAACGTCGGGGCGGACAGCGTCGGCGCGCCGAACGAGAACGTCGTGTAGGACAGCCCGTGGCCGAACGGGAAGCGCACCGGAAGCCGTCGGGCCTCGTACCACCGGTACCCCATCAGCAGGCCCTCGCCATAGCGCACCTCGCCGCTCTCGCCGGGGAAGTTGCCGAACGACGGGTTGTGCTCGATGGCCATCGGCTGGGTCGTGGGCAGGCGACCGCCGGGGTCGACGTCGCCGACCAGCACCGCGGCGATGGCGGCGGCCATCTCCTGGCCGCCGAACCAGGCCTGGACCACCGCGACCCCCGAGTCGACCCAGGACAGGTCGACCGGCGATCCCGCGTTCACCACCACGACCGTGTTCGGGTTGGCCAGGCACACCTCGTCGATCAGCGCCCGCTGGTCGCCCGGCAGGTCCCAGGACTCGCGGTCGGCACCCTCGGACTCCCACTCGTGGTCGGTGCCGACGACGACGATGGCCACATCGGCACCGGCGGCGGCGCGGGCGGCCCGCTCCAGCGCATCGTCTGGCAGCAGCGGGCGGCCTCCGACCTTGAAGGCGTGGATGCCGTGCGGGCTGGTGGCCTCGAAGTCGATCTTCACGTCGACCGGCACGCCGGCCTCGAGCTCGACGGTGGCGGTGGCCAGCGCGCTGCCACTGCCGAAGAAGCTGTGCCCGGGCGGCGGGGGGTCGGCGATGCCGTCGATGACCACCGTGTCGTCCACCGTCAGGCGGGTGCCGCCCGCCTGGATGAGCGACAGCTCGAACGGCCCGCCGGCCGGCGGTGTCCAGCGCCCGGTCGCCCGAAGGGTGAACCCCTCCGGCACGTCCGCCGGCGGCCCGAACGCGAACAGCTCGGCGGTGGCCCGCGACTCGGACCTCAGGACCTTCCCGGGCTCGGGATCGTCCGGACCGGCGCAGAACTCGTAGGTCAGGTCGAGCGCGAGCGTGGGTGCGGTGCGGGTGATGTCGACGCCTGGCTCGTGCACGACCTCCACGTCGTCGCCGAGCCGCTGGCGGATGGCCTCGACGGGCGACGTCAGGTAGGCCGGCATGACCCGGGCTGACCCGCCGCCCATGATCACCGCCCGGTCGGCGTTGGGGCCGATGACCGCGACACGGGTGAGCGCGGTGGCGTCGAGCGGGAGCAGGCCGTTGTTCGTGAGGAGGACGATCGAGGCGGCGGCCGCCTCCCGGGTGAGCGCCCGATCGGCGGGGTCGTCGACGGAGGTCACGGGCTCGTCACCAGAGTCGTCGAGAGCACCGATGCGCTCGTAGACGGACAGCAGGCGGGTGACCATGGCGTCGACGGTCGCCTCGTCCAGCGCGCCGGACCGCACCGCTTCGGCGAGCGCGTCACCGTAGGCCCGCCCCGGTCCCGGCATCTCGAGGTCGAGGCCGGCGGCAGAGGAGGCATCGGGTGACGCCACGCTGAACCAGTCCGTGACCACGAAGCCCTCGAACCCCCACTCGTCCCGCAGGATGCCCAGCAACGGGCCGTGCTCGGCGCACCACGTGCCGTTCACCCGGTTGTACCCGGTCATGACACCGAGGCTGCCGGCGTCGCGGACGGCCATTTCGAACGGCACCAGGTAGAGCTCGCGGAGGGTGCGCTCGTCGATCACCGAATCCATCGACGTGCGCTGCGTCTCGGCGTCGTTGCCCACGAAGTGCTTCACCGTGGTGGCGACGCCCTGCGACTGGGCGCCGCGGACGAACGCGGCCGCCAGGACACCGGAGAGCAGCGGGTCCTCCGAGTAGCACTCGAAGTTGCGGCCCGCGAGCGGCGAGCGGTGCAGGTTGACAGTGGGCGCGAGCAGCACCCGGCACGCCCGACGACGGGTCTCGGTGCCGAGCAGCGCGCCGATCCGCTCGATCAGTTCAGGGTCCCAGGTCGCCCCGAGCGCAGAACCGCAGGGCACACACACCGACGAGTCCGGGGACTCACCGGGCAGCACCGCGCCGCGGGCGCCATTGGGCCCGTCGGTGAGCCGCACGGCCGGGATGCCCAGCCGCTCGACGGGAGGTGTGGAGAACATGTCGGCGCCCGCGCTGAGCGAGGCCTTCTCGTCGAGGGTCAGGTCGGCCACCAGGGCGGCGACGCGGGGGGAGGTGTCGGGCGAGGCTTGGTTCGACATTGCGGCCAAGTCTCCCGCGTCCGGAGCCGATGCGCGAGCACTGGCATGCTGGGCGCCATGCTCCTGATCGACGACGACGCCCGCGTCCGCACCATCACGCTCGACCGGGCCGAGAAGCTGAACGCCTTCAATGACGCGCTCTACAACGCCACCGCCGAGGCCCTGATCGCCGCGGCGGCCGACCCCGGCGTCGCCGTCGTGGTGATCACGGGCCGCGGCCGCGCCTTCTCCACCGGCACCGACGTGGGTGAGATGGCCGAGCTCGCGACAGGCGACGAATCCGGGGCCGGCCACGGGTTCCCCGGCCTCGTGGACGAGCTCGTGGCCTTCCCCAAGCCACTCCTCTGCGCCGTGAACGGGTTGGCCCTGGGCATCGGCGCCACCATGTTGGGTTTCGCCGACCTGGTGCTCATGTCCACAGAGGCCCGCATCCGGTGCCCGTTCACCGACCTCGCGGTGGCCCCCGAGGCGGCCAGCAGCTTCACGTTCCCGCTGCTGTTGGGTCGCCAGAACGCCGCGTGGGCCCTCATGAGCTCCGATTGGTTCAGCGCCGAGGAGTGCCTTGCCATGGGCCTCGCCTGGAAGGTCTGCGAGCCCGATGACCTGCTCGGCGAGACCATGGCCCGGGCCAGGCACCTCGCCGCCAAGCCCATCGCCTCGCTCATCGAGACCAAACGCACGATCACCGCGGGCACGCGCGAGGCCATCGCCGCCGCCCGGGCGCGGGAGGATCATGCCTTCGAGCGCCTCCTCGGCCGACCCGCGAACGTCGAGGCCTTCATGGCCCTGGCCGAGCGCCGTCCGCCCGAGTTCGCCGCGGTCGACGCGGAGCACCCCGTCGACACCGCCCTCCACGCCTCCTGAGCCGGTCGATGACCCGCGCCGAACAGGACGGTGGCCCGAGGTGATCGCGACGGCTTGGCTCGATCACTTCGCCGTGGTCACCTTCACGGCCGATCCCCGCGCGCTGGCCGCCCTCCTGCCGCCCGGCGTGTCGATCGACCTGCCGCTCGTCTCCGCGGTCGCGTACCGCTATCGCGACCTCGGCATCGACCACGTCCCCGGCGCACGGCTCTCGGGAGGACAGGTGCACTTCCGCGCCTACGTGCGGGTCGGCGGTGAGCGTGGGGTGTGGTTCCTGGCAACCGTGCAGGACAGTCGATGGGCAGGTGTCCCTCGATGGGCCTGGGGCATGCCCTGGACGCGGGGCGTGGTCGATCTCTCCGAGCCCGGCCCGGGGCGGGTCACGGTGGCCGCCGAGGGGGTCGACCTCGATCTCGAAGCGGGGCGGGCAGATGCCCCCGACACGACGGTGCCGAAAGCGGTCTCGTCGGCCACGGTGGGCTGGTTCCGCGGGCGGCGCTCCGTGAGGCGTTTCGAAGTGGCCTACGACGACCACCGCACCGAGGCGTCGGTGACCCGCGTCGCACAGGTCCGCCGGTTCGAGGACCTGGGGCTCATCGAGGCCGGACAGGTCCCCGAGTGGGCGTTCCAGCGAGCGCCCACCCAGATCCGGGTCCGGCTCCCCCCGACCGATGCTCGTCATCGCCGCCGGCGCCAGGACCCATCCACCCACGGAGCGTGACCGCGCCGACACTCTTCATTGACTCGGGCGGAGACACTTGTCATGATCGCCTGGTCATCCGTGCGGGTGGCGGGGCGCACCCAGGGGGATCGATGACCGATCAAGAAGGCTCACCACGACGGACGAACGCGGCTGAGCGAAGGGGCTCGCCGGGGGTGTCGCGCCGGGGCTTCCTGGCCGGCGCAGCCGGTGCCGCGGCCGTGGCGGCCACCGGTTGGTCGCCGATCTACCGGATCGCGGCGGCTTCGGCGGCCAGCACCCTGCCCACACCACCCAGCTTCCCCTCGGGCGTCTCGCTCTACCAGCAGGCGTACCAGAACTGGTCGGGCGAGATCCGGGCCGACGCGGTCTGGACGTGTGCGCCCGCGAGCCCGAACGACGTCGTCACCCTGGCCAATTGGGCCAAGGCCAACGGGTGGAAGCTGCGGCCCCGTGGGGCGATGCACGGCTGGACGCCCCTCACCATCGTGAACGGCGCCGCCCTCAACAACGTGGTGCTGCTCGACACGACCCAGCGGCTGAACACCATCTCCGTCACCGCCGGCACTCCTGCCACGGTCACCTGCGGGGCCGGCGCCACGCTCGACAACATCCTCCAGACCCTCGAGAACAACGGGCTCGGCTGGGACTCGGTGCCCGCACCCGGCGTGCTCACCATCGCCGGGGCCCTCGCGGTCAACGCCCACGGCGCCGCGCTGCCGGCCACTGGCGAGACCCTGAAGTCCGGGTCGACCTACGGCTCGCTGAGCAACCTGGTGACCGCGCTCACCGCGGTCGTCTGGGATGCGCCCACCGGCCGGTACGTGCTCAAGACCTTCAACCGGTCCGACCCGCAGGCCAAGGCACTGCTCACCCACCTGGGGCGGGCCTTCATCACCTCGGTCACGTTGCAGGCCCGCGCCAACTACCGCCTTCGCTGCCAGACTTGGTACAACGTCCCGACCGCCGAGCTCTTCGGTCCCACGGGCACCCGGGGCCGCACGTTCGCTTCGTATGTGGCCCAGGCCGGACGGGTCGAGGCCATCTGGTTCCCGTTCACCGACTACCCCTGGCTCAAGGTCTGGACGCCGACGCCCACCAAGCCGTTGCTCGCCAGGTCCGTGTCCTCGCCGTACAACTACACGTTCTCCGACTCGATCGACCAGGGCACATCGAACTTCCTGTCCCAACTCGCACTCGGCAACACGTCGGGAACCCCGGCCTGGGGCGGGCTCCAGCTCTCGATCGTGCGCACCGGGATCATCGCCACCGGCACCTGGGACATCTGGGGCTGGTCGAAGAACACCCTGCTCTACATCAGGCCCACCACCCTGCGCATGACCGAGGGCGGCGGGGCCGTCCTCACCAGCCGCGCCAACATCCAGCGGGTCATCAACGAGTTCACGTCCTGGTACAAGTCACGGCTGGCCTACTACCAGTCGCGAAGCCAGTTCCCGATCAACGGCCCGGTAGAGATCCGCTGCTGTGGGCTCGACCAACCGGGCGATGTCAAGGTCGCTTCGGCCGGGCCGCCCACGATCTCGGCGCTGCGACCCCGACCCGATCACCCCGAGTGGGACACCGCGGTCTGGCTCAACGTGCTGTCGATCCCGCGGACCCCCGGCATGTGGGACTTCTACCGCGAGATGGAGCAGTGGATGACCACCAACTACGCCGGCTCCTACGCGCAGTTCCGGCCCGAGTGGTCGAAGGGCTGGGCCTTCACCTCGGCCGGGCCCTACAAGGACGCGGCACGGATCACCGGCGCCATCCCGGCCACCTACCGGGCCGGCTACCCGACGAGCGACAACTGGGACACCGCTTCGGCCCGGTTGAACGCGCTCGACCCGAGCCGGATCTTCACCAACACCTTCATCGACCAGTTGCTGCCCTAGTCCTGGCCCTCCGCAGGGCGGGTGAAGGGGCCGAGGCCCATCTGGTCGCGGATGGTCACCACGGGCGGGTTGGTGAGGGTGCGGCGTTGCCAGTTGGCGCCGTCGACCACGAGTGTGTGGCCGCTGATGAAGCGGGCGTAGGGCGAGGCCAGGAAGGTGGCCGCCCAGCCCAGTTCCTGGCGTTGTCCCACCCGCAGGGCGGGCTGGCACACGTCCTTGTCGTGCGTGCGGTCGAGGCTGCCCGTGATGTCGGCGGTCATGTCCTCGTGGGGGAAGAGGCCCGGCACCAGGGCATTGACCTGGATGCCGTAGGGGCCCCACTCCACCGCCAGGGTCTCGGTGAGGTTCACGACCCCGGCTTTGGCCGCGGCCGAATGGGCGAAGCCGGGGCCACCGGTCCAGGCGTACGAAGCGGCGATGTTGACGATGGACCCCGGCGTGCCCGCTCCGAGGTGCCGTCGACCGAACTCGCGCGAGCACAGGTAGGTGCCGTTGAGGGTGATGTCGACCACGGTGCGCCAGGCGTTGGGCGACATGTCCTCTGCCGGGACGGGGAAGTTCGCGGCGGCGTTGTTGACGAGCACCTGCGGCATCCCGAACGCGTCGGTGGCGGCGTCGAAGGCGGCCGCCACCGCCTCTGCGTCGCGTATGTCGCACGTGACGGTGGTGACCGGGGCGCCGAGCGCCTCGATGGCCTCGGATGCTGCGACCAGGTGGTCGGGCTTGCGGCTGGCCACCACGATCGATGCGCCCAGGCGGGCGAACTCGGCAGCGATGGCCTTGCCCAGACCCGTACCGCCGCCCGTGACGAACACGCAGACGCCGTCGTAGGTGCCCGGCAGGAGGGCGGTGGCCCCCACCGGCGGGGGTGCCGGCAACCCGATCTGCTCAGCCACGACCATCCCCCTCGCGATCCAGAGCCGACGAACTGGCACCGGACTCCGGTGCCAGAACGGGCGAGTCGTGGCGGTGGAGGCGGTGGCGGAGACGGCAGAGGTGAGCCATGTCGCGCTCCTCAGCTTCCCTGGTAACGGGGCTCGCGCCCCTCGGCGTGGGCGGCGCGAAACTCGGCGAAGTCGTCGCTGCGATTCACCATCGTCTGGTAGACCGCCTCGTCGGCCATCGACGACTTCACCTCCGGAACGGTGAGGTGGCGGATGACGTCGCGGGCGAGGCGGACCGTGAGCAGCGGCGCCTTGGCCACCTGGTGCGCCGCCTCGAGGCACACGCCGTCGAGCTCGTCTGGCGGCACCACCCGGCTCACGACGCCGTGGGAGAGGGCCTCGTCCGCCGCCATGACCCGACCGGTCAGCACCAGATCGCTGACCACCCCCGGCCCGCACATCTGGTGGAGCACCGCCACGCCGCCCGTGTCGGGGATCACGCCATGGGTGAGCTCCGGCAACCGGAAGCGGGTGCCCTCGGCGGCGATCCGGATGTCGCACAGGAGCGCCCGCTGGAACGAGCCGCCCATCACCCATCCCTTGCAGGCGACGATGACCGGCGCGTCCAGCTCCCACAGCTGCTGGATGCCCCGGTGGCCGCGGCGCATGAGCTCGGTGTGGGGCATGTCCACCTTCAAGTTGCCGATGGAACCCACGTCGCGGCCCGAGGAGAAGGACTTGCCCTCGCCCCGCCACACCACGGCGCGCACCTCGGGCCCTCGGCCCCGCAGCTCGGCCAGGATCTCGAACAGCGCGAGGTCCATGTCGTCGTCGAAGGCGTTGTGCTTATCGGGGTTGTCGTTGGTGAGGACGGCGACGGCGCCATCCATCTCCAGGTGCACTCGCTCACTCGCCACGTCGGCGGCCCTCCCTGTGGTCCTGGGGCGAACCTAGTGCGTCGTCCGAGCCCGACCCATGGCGCCGGAGCTCACGATGCGGAGGACCCGATCAGGCCGTGCCGTAGATGCGCTCCAAGACATCGACTGCGGCCCGGACCCGCGCATCGACCTCGTCGTCGGTGGGGTCACCTGCTCCCAGCGCCATTCGCATCTGGAGGTGACCCACGATGCCCCCGAGGAACTGCTCAGCGGCCACCTGGGGGTCAGGCACCTCGACCTGCTGCTGCTGCGAGGCGATCCCATCGCCGGTGTCATCAGCGGGCGCTGAGTCAGCTGGTCGAGCGTTCGAGGCGGAACACGCGGATGTCGCGGCCGCTGCGCTCCTGGTAGCCCTCGTAGTTGGGCCACAGGGCGAGCAGCTTGGGCCAGACCTCGGCCTTGTCCTCAGCGGACAGCAGGGTTGCGGTGACGCGGAAGGTCACCTGCTCGTAGGTGATGACGGCCTGCGGCGTCTTGATGAGGTTTCCCGTCCATGCCGGGTGGTTCTCCCGGCCGAAGTTGCTGCCCACCAGGTAGAAGGCGTCGCCGTCGGGGATGGTGGCCAGCGGGGCCTGCCGGGGCTCCCCGGTCTTGGCGCCCGTGGTCGTGAGCATCACCATCGGCAACACGCTGCCCGTGCTGGTCAACACCCGCTTGCCCCGGGTCAGCTTGTAGACGAACCGATCGGCGTTGGTGACGATCTTGGGTGCGACCTTGGCGAAGCCCCTCGTGGACGAGAGCTTCGACATCGCTCGCCCGAAGATGCCCTCCGGGCCCTGCGAGACGCCGCCTGCCACCGTCACGCCTCGTCGCCGGGGGCGACGGCGCCGGCCTGGGTGGCCTCGATCCACTCCTCGACCATGTCGAACACCACCTGGCGGGCGGGCTGCACCTTGTCGACCCGGCAGATGGGTGTGCTCATGGCGTGATGGCCCTGGCGATGGGCCTCAGCCACCGAGCACGATCGTCTGGGTCTCGGTGTAGGACTCGACGCCCTCGGTGCCGAGCTCGCGACCCACGCCGGACGACTTGAAGCCGCCGAACGGGTTGTTCATGTCGATCACCATGGATGAGTTCACGGCGTACGTGCCGGTACGCACGCTCTTGGCCACGGAGATGCCGCGCCCCTGATCGCCGGTCCACACCGAGCCCGAAAGGCCGTAGTCGGAGTCGTTGGCGATCCTGACGGCCTCGGCGTCGCCCTCGTAGGGGATCACCGACACCACCGGACCGAAGATCTCCTCGCGGGCGATCGTCATCGAGTTGTCGACGTCGGCGAAGACCGTGGGCTCGATGAACCAGCCGGTGTCGTGGCCGGCGGGGCGACCACCGCCGACGACCACCCGGGCGCCCGCGGCCCGACCGGCATCCAGGTAGCCCTCGATTCGGTCCCGCTGGCGTTCGGCGACCACGGGCCCGACCTCGACCTCGGGGTCGCTGGGGTCGCCCACCTTCTGGCCGCCGACCACATCGGCCAGCGCCTCGACGACCTCGTCGTACCGGCTCCGCGGGGCGAGGATGCGGGTCTGGGCCACGCATGCCTGCCCGTTGTTCATCATCATGGCGGGGAGCAGCTCGGGGATGGCCGTGGACAGGTCGGCGTCGTCGAGGATGACGGCGGCGGACTTGCCCCCCAGCTCCAGGGTGCAGCGTTTGAGCTGCTCGCCACAGATGGCGCCCACCGTGCGGCCGGCGGCGGTGCTGCCGGTGAAGCTCACCTTGTCGACACCGGGGTGACGCACGAGGTGCTCACCGACCTCGCGGCCCGCGGCGACGATGTTGATCACGCCGGCCGGCAGGTCGATCGACTCGATGACCTCGGCGAGCAGGTAGCTGTCGAAGGGGGTCTCGGGTGCGGGCTTGAGGACCATGGTCGAGCCCGAGGCGAGCGTCGCGCCGATCTTCATCGAGGCGATGAACAGCGGCACGTTCCAGGGGACGATGGCGGCCACGACGCCGACGGGCGCCTTGTTCACCAACACGTTGCCCATGACGCCGGCACGCTCCTCGCTGAACGGGAAGGTGTCGGTGATGGTGGCGAAGCTGTCGAGCACCATCGTCGCCGCGAGCACCTGGCCCATGAGCGAGAACGTGGCCGGTGAACCGTTCTCGGCCGTGATCACATCGGCGAATTCCTGCATGCGCGCCTGGATGCCCTGCGACAGGGCCCGGATCACCTCGGCGCGCTCCTTGGGCGAGGTCTGCGGCCAGGGGCCACCGTCGAAGGCGGCCCGGGCGGCGGCGACGGCCCGATCCATGTCAGCCGTCGAGCCCTCGGGAACGGTGGCGAACGCGGCCTCGGTGGCCGGGTTGGTGACGGTGAGGGTGTCGCTGGTGGCGGGCGTGACCCACTCACCACCGATGTAGAGGACGTCGCGGGTTTCCATGGGAGGCTCCTCAGGGTTCGGGGCGCTGGACGGGGCGACTCTACCGACGCGATCGGCCCGGGCCCGCACTCGGCCGGGCAGGCGGTGCCGTGCCAAAGTGGGCGGAGCCGCCGATCGACCAGGAGCCGCACATGGCCTCGCGCCCGTTCACCTTCGCCGACACCCTCGAGGTGGTCACCGACGCCGTGCCCGACAACGTCGCCATCGTCACCGACGAGCGCCGGCTCACCTATCGAGAGCTCGACGAACGCGCGAACCGCCTGGCCCACGTGCTCCAGGACCGGGGGGTGCGCCCGGGCGACCACATCGGCCTCTACCTGCACAACGGCACCGAGTACATCGAGGGGATGCTGGCGGCCTGGAAGATCCGGGCCGTCCCCGTGAACGTCAACTACCGCTACGTAGAGGACGAGCTGATCTACCTGTTCGACGACGCCGACCTGGTGTCGGTCATCCACCACCGCGAGTTCGCGCCGCGGATCGCCGAGGTCACCCACGCGGTGCCCGGCGTGACGAGCCTGCTCTGCGTCGACGACGGCTCCGAGACCGACCTCGGCGGGCTCGACACGGACGACTACGAGGAGGCACTGGCGGCAGCCTCGCCCGACCGCGACTTCGCCGAGCGGTCGGGCGACGACCTCTACGTGCTCTACACCGGCGGCACCACCGGCATGCCGAAGGGCGTCATGTGGCGGCAGGAGGACATCTTCTTCGCGGCGATGGACTCGTCGGCCATGGGCCTGGCCGAGAAGCCCGAGAAGCCCGAGGACCTCGCCGACCGGGTGGCTCAGACCGGCGGCACCATGACGATGGCCACCGCCGCCCCGCTCATGCACGGCGCCGCACAGTGGGCGGCGTTCATCTGCCTGCACGCCGGCAGCAAGCTCGTGCTGCCCGCCTCGCGCCGGTTCGACCCCGCCGTCATCTGGCGGGCCGTCGCCGACGAGCAGGTGATGACCCTCACGGTCGTCGGCGACGCCATGGCGCGTCCCCTCACCGACGAGCTCGTCGCCAACCGCGACGCCTACGACCTCAGCGCGTTCCTGGCCCTCGGCTCCGGCGGGGCGATCCTCTCGGCCGGCGTGAAGGCCCAACTGCTCGAGGTGCTGCCCGACCTGTTCATCAGCGACGCCTTCGGGGCCTCGGAGACGGGGGCCCAGGGCTCTGCGGTCGGGGCGTCCGCCGAGGGCCATCCGCAGTTCGCGGTCACCGCCGACACCGACGTGCTCGACGAAGACCTCGATCCCATTGCGCCCGGGTCCGGGAAGCGCGGCCTCCTGGCCCGAAGCGGCCACATCCCCCTCGGCTACTACAAGGCCGAGGCCAAGACGGCCGAGACGTTCAAGATCGACGCCTCGGGCAAGCGATGGGTCATCCCCGGCGACTGGGCGACGGTCGAGGCCAACGGCACGATCACCTTGTTCGGGCGCGGCTCGGTGAGCATCAACTCGGGTGGCGAGAAGATCTTCCCCGAAGAGGTCGAGGCCGCCCTCAAGAGCCACCCCGACGTGTTCGACGCCGTGGTGGTCGGTGTGCCCGACGAGCGCTTCGGCGAGCGCGTGACCGCCGTGGTGGCCCCTCGGCCAGGGCACACGCCCACACTGGCATCCCTGTCCGAGCACTGCCACACCAAGATCGCCGGCTACAAGGTGCCACGCGAGCTGCACCTGGTGGACACCGTCACCCGCTCACCCAGCGGCAAGGCCGACTACCGCTGGGCCCGGCAGGCCGCCGCCGAAACCCCCGTCGCCGAGTAGCGGGGTCTCAGGCTCGCTGCTCTTCGGGCACCAGCACGCAGTGGGTGCCGCGGTAGATCGTGGGCATGCACTTGTTGCAGTGGACGCACAACGAGTCGGTGGACGACCCGTCGGCCAGCCGGTCCACCAGATCGGGCTCGCGCAGCAGTGCCCGACCCATGGCCACGAAGTCGAAGCCCTCGGCCATCGCGGCGTCGATGGTGTCGCGCCGGTTGATGCCTCCGAGGAGCACCAGGGGCAGGTCGACCGCCGCCCGGAACTGGCGGGCGTAGGGGAGGAAGTACGCCTCCTCGTAGGGGTACGACGGGAGGAAGCGACCCCCGAACAACTTGAACGCGGGCCGGATGACCTTGGGCATCGCCACGGCCATCTCACGAACGGGCGCCTCGCCGCGGAAGAGGTACATCGGGTTCTGAAGCGAGCTCCCACCGGTGAGCTCGATCGCGTCGAGGCCGCCGTCCTCCTCCAGCATCCGTGCCACCGCCACGCTCTCGTCGAGCCAGAGGCCGCCGGGCACACCGTCGGCCATGTTCAGCTTGGCCAGCACCGCCACCCGGTCACCCACGGCGTCGCGCACCGCCCGGACGATCTGGCGAGGGAATCGAGCCCGGTTCTCGAGCGACCCACCCCACTGGTCGGTGCGCCGGTTGAGCCGCGGGCTCAGGAACTCACTGGGCAGGTACCCGTGACCGAGATGGATCTCGACGGCGTCGAACCCGCCGTCGGCGACGATGGTGGCGGCCGAGGCGAAGTCGGCGGTGATGCGGGCGATGTCGCCGGCGGTGACCGCACGGGTGCGGCGCATGGCCAGGGGGCTGAACATGGCCGATGGTGAGAGCCCCTGGTGGCCCGTGGCTGCGGCGACCGCGCCGGCATGGCCGATCTGGGCCGAGACCGCGGCACCTTCAGCGTGGACGGCGTCCGCCAGGCGCTGGAGCCCGGGCACGGCCTCAGGGGTGAGGATCATCTCGTTCGGCGTGCCGCAGCCTTCCGGTGACACCGCGCAGTAGGCCACGGTGGTCATGGCGACGCCACCGGCCGCCATGGCGCGGTGGAAGGCGATCAACCGGTCGGACACGACGTGCTCGCGGGTCATGCCCTCGAACGTGGCCGCCTTGATCACCCGGTTGCGCAGGCTCACCGGGCCCAGCTGCGCCGGTGCGAACGCGTCGGGTGCCGCAGTCGTGTGCTCCACGGAAGTGCCTCTCGTCGGCCGGACGGGTTCCCGAACCTATCGGGCCTCGGCGGTCCGGGACGCGGCCCGGCCGAATCCGGCGGGCAACGGTAGGGTCACGCCGGCGTGGCCCGTATCCTCCTGCCCCTTCCGGACCACGACTTCGACGTCACCGAGGTGGCCGTCCCGTGGAAGCTCCTCACCGAGGCGGGCCACGAGGTCGTGTTCGCCACCGAACGGGCGGGAGTCGTGCCCGAGGCCGACCCACGCCTGCTCGACGGTGTGCTGTTCGGCAGGCTCGGCGCGAGGGACGAGCCGAAAGCCTTCTACCGGGAGATGACGCGGGCCGCGACCTACCGCGACACCAAGGCGTGGCTCGACCTCGAGGTGAGCGGGTTCGACGGGCTGCTCTTGCCCGGCGGCCACGCCCCCCGGATGCGTCAGTACCTCGGGTCGCCCGTGCTGCGCCACCGGGTGGCCGAGTTCTGGAGGCTCGACCGGCCCGTCGGCGCGATCTGCCACGGCGTCCTGGTGCTCGCCCGGACCAACGACACGGACACGGGCAGGAGCATCCTCGCCGACCGGCGGACCACGTGTCTCCCGAAGTACCTCGAACGCACCGCGTTCCTGCTCACCGCCTGGCGACTCGGCCGCTACTACCGCACCTATCCCGCCTACGTGGAGGACGAGGTCCGGGCCACGCTGGCCGACCCGTCGCAGTTCGAGCGCGGCCCTCGCGTCGGAACCGCCCGGGGCACACGGACCGACGACTCACCTGCGTTCGTCGTCACCGACGGCAACTACGTTTCGGCCCGGTGGCCCGGCGACGCCTACCTGTTCGCCGAGCGCTTCGCCGCCCGCCTCGACCGAGCCTGACCCGACCTGCCGCGGTCCTAGAGTGGGCGGATGGGACTCATCATCGTGGGTGTCGACGCGTCGGAGGGCGCCGAGGTCGCGCTCGAATGGGCGCTCCGCGAGGGCGCCCTGCGCGGCGACGTGGTCGAGGTGCTGGGCGCGTGGAGCTACCTCGACCAGGGCGCGCTCAGCGGCAAGGACTTCGTGGCCTCGTTCGACGAGGCCACGGCCACGGCCGACGTCCACGCCATCGTCGAGCGGGTGCGCCGGGACCACCCGGAGCTTTCCGGCGTCGAGGTGCGCGAGACCGCCGTCTGCGACCTGCCCGCCCGTGCGCTGCTCGACGCCGCGGCCCGCGCCGACCTCCTGGTGGTGGGCGCCCGGGGCATCGGCGGCTTCAAGGGCCTGCTGCTCGGATCGGTGAGCCAGCAGGTGGTGCATCACAGCCCGTGCCCTGTCGTCGTCGTGCGGGCCGACCAGCCATGACAGGCCCGCGAGGAGCCGACGACGACGGGACGGCCCCCTTCACCGATGCCGAGTTGACCGCACTCGCGCTCGCCGCCGACCCCGACCAACCGCTCGACCACGATGCAAAGCCCCTCACCGACCCCGACGCGGTGCCCGACGGCCTGTTGCCGTCGTGGTACATGCCGTCACCGGTGCGGTTCCCCCACTCACGCGTCCGCACCGTGGCCGCGATCCTCGTCGTCTCGGGATTCGCCCTCATCAACGTGCTCGGCCTCTGCATCACCTACGGCCGGCTCACCGCCGGCTGACCGGTCACTCGGCGCCGAGACGGGCGAAGAAGCGCTCGGCGTAGTGGTGCGTCGGCCGCACCATCAGGTCGACCGCCTCGACCACCGCGCTCTCCGCGCCGAACTGACGAAGCAGGCGCAGCACCTCGTGCACCGCGGTGATCGGGAGCTGGCCGTCGAGCTCGGTGCCGTGATCGGCCTCGATCCAGGCGCTGTCGAGCAACACGCCGTCGAGGGCCTTGCGGCATTCGGGCCCCGCGTCGGCGAAGTGGGCGCGCACGACCCGGGTCTCCTCGGCCGCGAGCGCAGACTCCACGAGGTCGATCACCTGGGTGAAGGCGTCCCGCCTCACGGGGGTCCAGACGGTGGGCTCGGCGGCCGCCACCAGGCACGCCTGTGACCGGAGGGCACGACCACCCTCGATCTGCTTGAGGCCGTTGCTCTCGAGCGTGGCCCCCGTGGAGGTGAGATCGACGACGATGTCAGCGGTGCCCGCCTTGGGCGCGCCCTCGGTGGCACCGAGGGACGCCACGATGCGGTAGTCGCTGAACCCGGCCCCGCCGAAGTAGGCGCGGGTGAGGTTCGGGAACTTGGTGGCGACCCGGAGCACCCGTCCGTGCAGGTGGCGGATGTCGGCGGCGACCTCGATGAGGTCGTCGAGCGCGGTGACGTCGATCCAGCTCACGGGGACCCCGACGACGAGGTCGGCTCGCCCGAAGCCCAGATCGTCGACGACGACCTCGACCCGCGGTGCGCCGCCGGTGTCACCCACCGACTCGGTCATCAGGTCGAGCCCGGTGATCCCCGCGTGCGCCTGGCCGGTGGCGATCAGCTCAGGGATCTCGTCGGCCCGGGCGAGCAGCACCTCGACGTCGTCGAGCCCCCCCATGCGAGCGGCGTAGGAACGGTCCTTGCCGCCCCGCTCGATCGGGATGAAGCACCGGCGCAGCAGATCGACGGTGCCGTCGTGGAGGGAGCCCTTGGCCACCACGCACAGCACGAGGGCGTCGCTCATGGGCTCGCCGCACCGGCAACGCGGAGCTGGACCCGTTCGAGGCCCAACGAGAAGCCCACCGCCGGGACCGGGCCGGACCCACCGACCGAGGCCACGAGATCGTCGTAGCGCCCGCCGCCGCAGAGTTGGCTCACGGCCGACCCGGTGCCGTCGTGGATCTCGAACACGAAGCCCGTGTAGTAGTCGATGCCGCGGCCCATGCGGGGCCGCAGCCTGATGGCATCGGTGTCGACGCCGCGCTCGGACAGGAGCGCGACCCGGCGGTCCCAGGCGTCGACGACGGCCACCAGGGCGTCGGAGCCGGCATCGACCGCGATCTGACGCACCTGGCGAAGGCCCACGTCGAGCGATGCATCGACGGCCAACAACGCCGACAGCGCCGCTGCGATCTCGGGGGCGATGGGCCCGGCCGCCTCGGCCGACGACCGGTTGAGCAGCCGGCTCGCCACCTCCTCTGGCGATCGGACGCCGAAGTGCTCAGTGCCGAGAGCGCCCAGCACCCCGCCGAGGAGCGCGTCGCGCTGTGCGGGCGGGGTGTGGTCGAGCAACGACCCGAGCTCGTCGTCCGGGCGGCCGCGTGCGTCGATCGTCCCGGCGGCCACCATCGCTGCGTTGCGCTCGAGCTCGTGTTCGAGCGCGCCGAAGTCCGAGGCGACGCGGCCGAGCCGCAACTGCCAGGTCGACGCCAGGCGGTCGTCGGCGAGCAGCGCCGTGAAGAACGAGACGTCGCCGAGCACCACCTCGAGGCCACCGACGCCGAGCGACCGCAGCAGCCCGTCGGCCAGCGCCAGCACCTCGGCATCGGCGAGCTCCTGATCGTCCTCACCGAAGAACTCGGCACCGGCCTGTGTGAACTGGCGGTAACGGCCCTCCTTGGGCCAGTCGAAGCGGAAGACGGGACCCACGTAGTAGCAGCGGAAGACGCCGCCCCGGCCCTGGATGGCGTCGGCGTAGAGACGGGCCGTGGGGATCGTCATCTCGGGCCGCAGACAGACCTCGTGGCCACCCGGGTCGGTGAAGATGTACATGTGCCGGCGGATCTCTTCGCCGAGACGGTCGAGGAAGGGGGCGGCGCGCTCGAGGATCGGGGGGGACACCGGTCCGTAGCCCTGCTGGCGGAAGTAGGCCCGGGACGCCTCGGCCAACGACTCGGCGCGTTTGGCCTGCTCGTCGGCGAGGTCGAAGGCACCGGAGACGGGCTGGGTGGGGGTCGGGCGGGCGGAGGCCATGGCGATCTGTCCGTCAGCCTCGCGCCGTGGCGACCTGCTCGACGATCTCTTTCACGGTCGCCACGAGATCGGCCCGCGCCACTGAACGCTGGGCCGGCTGCGCGTTGCGCCACTGGTCGCGATCGGTGATCTCCTTCGAGAGCCGTGCACCGAGGCCGAGGTCCTTGACGACGACCTCACCCGCGGCGAACTCGTCGGAGCCGGCGATGACCGCGGCCACCGACCGGCGCCTGTCCGCGTATTTGAGCTGCGCCTTGAACGAGCGCTCGCCGAGGTAGAGCTCGGCGGCGATCCCGGCGGACCGCAGTTCGGTGACCATCGCCTGGTAGTCGTTCAGGTGCTCGCGGTCCATGACCGTGACCACCACCGGTCCCTGGCTCGAGCCACGACCGAGGTCGATCGCCGCCAACGCGGCGAGCAGTCGGTCGACACCCAGACTTGCCCCACAGGCGGGCACCGCCTCTCCGGTGAACCGCTCGACCAGGTCGTCGTAGCGGCCGCCGCCGGCCACCGAGCCGAAGGCGCGCTTGCGGCCTTTCTCATCGCGCGTCTCGAAGGTGAGCTCGGCCTCGAACACCGGTCCGGTGTAGTAGGCGAGGCCCCGCACGACCGAGGGGTCGAAGGCCACCTGGTCGGCCCCCAGCGCCATGGAGTCGAGCAGCTCACCGATCTCGGCGAGCTCGTCGACCCCTTCCCGACCCACCGGGTCGTCGCCCACCAGGTCGGCGAGGCGCCCGAGCACATCGCCACGGGAGCCCTGGCCGGCCTGCACGAAGGCGAGGACCACCTCGACCTGCCCGTCGTCGAGGCCCGCACCGCGGGTGAAGTCGCCCGACCGGTCCTCGCGGCCGGCCCCGAGCAGGTCACGCACACCGTCGACCCCCAACCGGTCGAGCTTGTCCACCGCCCGCAGCACGGCGAGCCGGCTCGGCGGATCGGCGACGCCGCACCGGCTGAGGATGCCCGTGAGCACCTTGCGGTCGTTCACCCGCACCACGTAGTCGCCCCGACGGATGCCGATGGCCTCGAGCGCCGAGGCGAGCACGGCGCAGGCCTCGGCGTCGACGCCCATCGACGCGCTGCCCACCGTGTCGAAGTCGCACTGGTAGAACTGCCGGAACCGTCCCGGCCCCGGCTTCTCGCGCCGCCACACGGGCCCGGACTGGTAGCGCCGGTAGGGGCTGACGAGCGCCTGTCCCGACTGGGCCACCATCCGTGCCAGCGGAGCGGTGAGGTCGTAGCGCAGGCCGACCCACTGCTCGTCGTCGTCGCGGAGCGCGAACACCCCCTCGTCGGGCGCGTCCTCGTCGGGGAGGAACTTGCCGAGGGCATCGAGGTACTCGAGCGCGGGGGTCTCCAACGGCTCGAAGCCGTGGAGCCGGTACACCGACTCGATCGTCTCGATCATCTCCTGGCGCGCCAGCACGTCGTCGGCGCGGGCGTCGCCGAAGCCCGTCGGGACCCGGGCGCTGGGGCGTACGTCGTCGGTGGACACGAGAGGGGCTCCGTCTGCTGGCGACACGTGCCGCGGAAACGTCAGTACTGCCGATGGGACTTGAACCCATGACCTCCTGGTCCACAACCAGGCGCTCTTGCCAGCTGAGCTACGGCAGCATGCGCGCCGAAGCGGATCGCCGGGCGCATCGGAGTGTGTAGTGGTCCCGCGCTGGCGACGCAACTGCATTGGCACCTCCCGAGCCGCATCGGCAGGGCCGGCGGCTAGCTGCGGGGGTCGTACAGGTACCCGATGACCTCGGCGGGCGACAGGCCGGCGTGCACCATCAGCACCTGCACCCAGTAGAGGAGCTGGCTCATCTCCTCGGCGAGGTCGTCGCGCGCACCCTGCTCGGCGGCGAGCCAGACCTCGCCCGCCTCCTCGAGCACCTTCTTGCCGATCTCGTGCACCCCGGCGTCGAGGGCGGCCACGGTCGACGAACCGGCGGGCCGTGTCGCCGCCCGATCGAGCAGCAACTGGTGGAACGCCTCGAAGGACGAGTCGGGGGTCATCGCTCCGCCACCTTAGGCTGGGCGTCGTGGACTCTCCCGACCTGCCCGACGACGAGGGTGAAGACGGCAGCGGTGACGGCGGTCAGGCGCCGACACTGGTGGGGATCTCCTTCGACGACACGTTCCGCGCCCAGGAGTTCCTGACCGCGGCACACGGCCTGGCCGCGAAGCACGCCTTCACCCTCAAGGACGCGGTGACGGTCGTGAAGGCCGCCGACGGGAGGACGGCCGTCCACGAGACGATCGACCCGCAACCAGCTCGCACCGCGCTGTCGGGTGCGATGTGGGCAGGGCTCTTCGGGCTCATCCTCGGTGGCCCGGTGGGTTGGGCCGCCGGCATCGCGGTCGGCGCGGGGGCGGGCGTGGTGAGCGCCAAGCTCATCGACCTCGGCATCCCCGACGAGTGGGTGGCATGGTTCAAACAGGCGGTCCAGCCGGGCACGACCATCGTGGCGCTGCTCGTGGAGGACCTCGACGCCGACGCGCTGGTGGCCGAGGTCGCCCGGTTCCCGGGCGCCGAACTGGTCTACGCCAACCTCGACGAGACCACCATCGACCGCGTGAAGGACGCGCTGTCGGCCTGATCCTGGTCACCGGGCACGAGCGAGCATGACCCAGCGCACCACCTCCCTTCCGACGGTCACCGCGCAGGCGGCCCGCAGACGCCGCCTCGCCACCATGAAGCGACGGGCCACCGCATTCCTCGCGGCCGCGACCGTGGTCTTCCTGGTCGTCACGATCTGGGGCGGCAACGCCACCTGGGTCGGCTACGTGCAAGCGACCGCCGAAGCGGCGATGGTGGGTGGTCTGGCCGACTGGTTCGCGGTCACGGCCCTCTTCCGCCATCCCCTCGGAATCCCCATCCCCCACACGGCCATCATCGTGGCCAAGAAGGACCAGTTCGGCGAGACGCTCGGCGAGTTCATCCAGGACTCGTTCCTCACCCCGGAGACCATCGTGGGCCGAGTCCGATCGGCCGGCGTGGCAACGCGGGTCGCCGCCTGGCTGAGCGACCGCGACAACGCATCCCGCCTGGCCGCCGACATGATGGACGGGGCCGTGCAGGTGACCGACCTCGTCCGCGACGAGGACGTGCACCGCGTCATCCAGGGTGCGGTGCGCGAGCGGCTCGCGTCGGTGCCGGTGGCCCCCGTGGCCGGCCGTGCGCTCGAGTTCCTGATCCGCGACGGACGCCACCAACAGGCGCTCTCGGCCGGCATCCGCGAGCTCGACCACTACCTCGACGAGCACCGGGGCGAGCTGCGGGCCCAGTTGGGCACCACCTCGCCGTGGTGGCTGCCCGGTGCGGCCGAGGATCGCCTCTTCGAACGGCTCGTCGAGGGCACCCGCACCCTGTTGGCGGCAATGCTCACCGACGAGGGCCACCACCTACGCCAGCAATTCGAGGATCGCCTCGTCGAACTGGCCGCGGAGCTGCAGACCTCGCCCGCCTACCGGGCACGCGGCGAGCAGCTCAAGGACGAGGTGCTCGGCCAGCCCGAGGTCGGTGAATGGGTGGCGTCGCTCTGGGCCGACGCCAAGGCCCAGCTCCGCAGCCAGGCCGCGCACGCCGACTCCGACCTGCGCCGGCGGCTCGCCGACGTCGTCGTCGCCACGGGCACCCGCCTCGCCGACGACGCCGCCCTGGCGGCCCGCCTCGACGATGCGGTCGAGACGGCCGCGACCTACGTGGTCGAGCGGTTCCACGGCGAGATCGTCGACCTGGTGAGCGGCACCATCGCCCGATGGGACGCGGCCGAGACCGCCGACCGCCTCGAGCTGCTCCTCGGACCCGACCTCCAGTTCATCCGCATCAACGGCACCGTCGTCGGCGCCTTCGCCGGCCTCGTCCTCTACGGCGTCACCCAGATCCTGGGTTGACCTGGTGGCCCTCACCCACCCTCGGCGCGTGCCCCCACGCTCTGCGTCTCCTCGCGGGTCCGGCCCAGCCGATCTGACTCATCCGTGAACGGCGTTTATTCTGCCGGCGTGGAACCGACTGAGGAGGCGGAGGAAGAGCAGTTGTCGACTGCCACGCCCGACACGCCCACCGTGGACGAACCAGTCGGGAGCACAACGCCGACCAGGTCGGATCAGGACCGTGGCGCCCGGCGCCCCGAGCTCCGCCCCTGCCTGCGCGCCGCGCTTGTGGTCGTGGGCCTGGCCGGCATCGCGATCGTCGAGCCGTTGCTGAGGCTGTTCGGCGACAACCCCACCTTCTTCGTGGCCAGCGACCTCACCAAGCCCGAGATCGTGGTCTTCGCGTTGTTGGTGGCCCTCGTCCCCACCCTGGTGCCCGGCCTCCTCGAGGCCGGGGCCTGTGCGATCGGCGAGCGGACCGGCCGCATGGTCCTGCAGGCCCTGGTGCTCCTGCTGGGAACGGCGCTCGCCCTGACCGTGCTGCGACGCACGGGCGTGTCGAACGACTGGGTCGTGACCGCCCTGGCCCTCGCGGTAGGCGGCCTGATCCTGGCCGCCACGCAGACCGTGCCGGCCTTCGCGAAAGGCCTGCGCGTCCTGGCCGCCGCGCCGGTGCTGTTCCTCGCCGTGTTCTTCCTGGGGTCGCCCACCGGGCGGCTGCTCAGCGCGGGCGAAGCCAGCGCCGCCGAGGGGGTGGCCGTCGACAACCCGGCGCCGATCGTGGTGCTGCACCTCGACGAGCTCCCGCTCGCCTCGCTCCTGCGGGCCGACGGCAGCATCAACGAGGTCCGCTTCCCCAACTTCGCCCGCCTGGCCGCCGGGTCCACCTGGTACCGCAACGCCTCCGTGGCCGCGCCCTTCACCGAGCGCAGCGTGCCGGCCACCATCACCGGCCAGAACCCCGAGGGCAGCCAGCTCCCCACGTCGAGCGATCACCCCCGCAACCTCTTCACCCTGCTCGGGTCCACCTACGAGGAGCGGGTGCTCGAGACGATCACCCAGCTCTGCCCGGACTCGGTGTGTGACGACGCCGCACCGGCCGGCGGGTTCAGCGGCCGGGTGGGCGGCGCCATGACCGACGCGGGGGTCGTGCTCGGCCACGAGGTTCTTCCTCGCGGTGTCGCGGACGGGCTGCCCGCCGTCGACGGGAGATGGGCCGACTTCGCCGATGCCGGCAACGACCGGCCGGCTGGCGGCGGGTCGAGCGCCGGCGCGCCGGACGGGCGAGCCCTGCTCGACTCCCGGATCGAGGACCTCGACACCGCCATCGGGCGCCTGGACGACATGGGCCCTGGCACGTTGTGGTTCGCCCACGTCCTCCTCCCGCACCTGCCGTGGATCATGGCGCCCGACGGCCAGTACCCGACGGGTGGGCCGAACGGCCAAGGGGCCCCCGAGGACGGCGTGTGGCAGGGCCCCGTTCAGGTGCACCAGGGCCTGCAACGCCACCTGCTCCAGCTCGCCTACCTCGACCAGGAGCTCGGCCGCATCATCGACAGCCTCGAGCAGCAGGGGGCCTGGGACGACGCCTTCGTGGCGGTGTTGGCCGATCACGGCGTGGCGTTCACCGAGGGCCAGCACCACCGCGAGCCTTCACCCGAGACCGAGAACGAGATCTACCGCGTCCCCCTCTTCATCAAGCTCCCCGGCCAGGAGTCCGGCGTCACCAGCGACGCCAACGTGTCGAACATCGACCTCCTCCCGACCCTGGTCGACGCCCTCGGGGTGCAGACCACCTGGCAGTTCGACGGCGTGTCCCTGGCCCACGGCGACGTCGAGCGACCCGACGGCGTCGCTCACGAGGGGATGCCCGACCCACCGGGCACGTTGGGCAACCCCGCCTCGTTCGACGAGGTCGTCGCCATCGCGGCCCGCAACCAGGAGATCTTCCGGTATGGCGACGGGCTGCCCGGCCTGTACCAGGTGGGCTCGTACGGGGCCCTGGTGGGCCAGGGGGCGGACACGGTCCCCGTCACCGGTGACCACACCGGGGGCTGGCAGATGTGGCCTGATCTACGCCACCTCGACCCGAACGTGAGCCTGCGACCGCACGTGGTCGACGGGCAGTTCTCCCTCGAGACCGCGACGCCGATCGGCCAGGAGGCCCTGATCGTGGTCAACGGCATGGTGGTGGGGCTGGCCGAGGTGTACGAGCAGGGCGAGACCGGGTACCACTTCACCGCGGTGATCAGGAACGACTCGCTCAGCGACACCGGCGTGAACGACGTCAGCCTGCTCCTGGCCACCGGGTCGCCCGAGGCTCCGGAGTTCCGCCGGGTCGTGCCGGCCTTCTGAGAGCGCCACGACCAGGCTCGGCGACCTGCTCAGGTCGTGCTGCTCGACAGGTGCCACCGTGTGTTCCAGCCTGTGCGCACGGCAGGTGACGGCCCGTTCGGCGTACGGCCTGGTGTTGTCGACATGCCGAATCGGTACCGGGACCACAGGATGAGGGGAGTGCGAGGGGGCTGATGACGGCCGAACCGACGATCAGCGACGAAGCCGTGGACGCGTTCTGGCGCGACGGCTTCGTGTGCCTCCGTGACGTGGTGCCCGCCGAGTGGCGGGCACGCCTCGCGGGGCCTCTCGAAGCGGCGCTCACCTCTGGTGAGGCGGCCGACCTCGGCGGGTTGGCCGGGCCCGACCAGGCCGGTCTGTTCTCGGCGGGGGTCGACCACTGGCGCACGAACGAGGCCTTCCGGGCCTTCGCCACCGAGTCACCCCTCGCTGGCCTCGCCGCCCGCCTACTCCGGAGCGAGCGGGTGTGGCTCTACGAGGACAGCGTGCTGGTGAAGGAGCCCGGCTCGACCCTGCGCACCGAGATGCACACGGACGCCTCCTACTTCCACGCCGAGGGCGAGGCCATGGCCACGTTCTGGGTGCCCCTCGACGCCACCGACCGGTCGAACGGCACGCTGTCGTTCATCCGGGGATCGCACCTTTGGGCGCGCGACTTCCGGCCCAACCTGTTCGTGACCCCCGAGCCCATTCCCGGCACCGAGGGCGAGGTGGTGCCCGACGTGCTCGCCGACCCCGCCATGGCACCGCTCGTCGCGAGCTTCGACCTCGAACCGGGCGACCTCACGGTCCACCACGCCCGAACGCTCCACGGCGCACCGGCCAACGGCTCGGTGGGGCGGCGGCGTCGGGCCGTGTCGGTCCGCTACTGCGGCGACGGCTGCCTCTGGCGCACCAGGCCGGGCGTGCCGGCCAACCCGTTCCAGCGCGCCATGGTCGAGGGCGAGCCACTCGGCCCGCCTGCCTGCCTGCCCGTCTGGCCGCCCGGACAATGAGCGTCTCCTGCGACGCACGCGGCGTCGTCGGTCGTCAGGTGCGCTCGACGCAGTGCTGGAGCTCGCCAAAGGCGTCGATCGGCAGGTCGGGCACCTTGGCCAGGTGCGCGAGCACGAGGCACAGCCCGAGGTAGGTGTGCAGCGCCTCGTCGTTGACGGCGTCCCGAATCCGCAGCCACACCCGTTCGCTGGCGGCGGGGTCGCGCGGGTCCTCCTCGATGTCACGGATCGCCTCGATGACCTGACGGACCGCTCCCGCCGCCAGACGGCGCTCGCGTGCGCTCTTCAGGCGGAAGGGGTACGCCTTACGCTTGCGCAGCACCCACTCGGCCATCTCGAGGTAGGCGACGAGTTGGGCGGCAATGCCGCTCAGCGCCGTCCCGAGCGCCGCCGCGTCGCCGCCGAACGGAGGACCGGCGAGCACCTCGACGAAGCTGGCGCACCGCTTCCAGGGCTCGCCGGGGTCGTCCGGGCCGGCCGCACCCGGCACCCCCGCCAGGTCGCGTCCCTCCTCACGCGCCCGTTCGACGAGTGCACGCCGGATGAGGACCGGGTCGTGGTACTGCTGGCGGATGCGGGCCCGTCGCTCACGCTCCTTGCGACCCCAGCGGCGCCGCGTCCGGACCGGCTCGCCGGGTGGTCGGAGCACCCGCTCGGTGCCGACGTGGACCCCCCACTTCTCGAACCGGGCCGACGCCACCGGGTCACCGGCGATCAGGTACCGGTCGGCGGTCACCGAGAGCTCGAGGGCGGCCCGGAAGCCGGCATCGCCGACGGTGGGGGCCCCGAACGTGTGCAGGTGCACGTTGTCCCACGGCCACGTGCGCCAACCGACCTCACCGGTGGAGCGCGCCCGCGCCGAGCCCTCGGGCGCCGCCAGCACCATGGCGGCGGTGAAGTGCGTCGCCAGTGCCCCGCCGAGGCTGTGGCCGCTCACGTGGATCGCCCGCGGGGGCCCGGGCCGGTCGACGGCGTCGAGGCACTTCACGATGTTCGGGAGCGACGCGGCCATGCTCCGTGCGAACCCGCGGCTCGACCGGCCGGTCGCCGAGATCGCCGGGTCCTCGACCTGCTGCCAGAGGTCCATGGCCGTCGTCCAGTCGGGGTTCCCCTGCCCGGCGACGAGCCCCCGGATCGCCGACCGCACCACCCAACCGCTCCGACTGCCGCGGAACACGACGTGCACGTCGTAGTCGGCGGTGCCGGGCACCTCGTGGACCAGCACGAAGCCGAGGAAGCTCCCGTGGCCCTGCCGACGCTTCACCGCACCGGTGAGGCCCTCGAAGCAGTACAGCTCGTCGGGCCGCTCGGACGAGTCGCCACGTTCGCGCGACAACAGCGCGACCTCGCCCCCGTGGGACGTGGCCAGGAACACGGTGCCGACCCGACCCGCGATCTGGCGGGGCGCGTCGAACACCGCCCACCCGCCGTCACGCTCGGGCTTCACGAAGCACGGCCGCACGGGGCCCAGTCGGCGGAGGTCGGTGAGGATCGGGTCGAGGTGGGTCGGTACCTGCCGCTCGGCGAAGCGCCGGCGGGCCCGCCCGAGGAACGTGTCGCGGCGACTCGTCCACTTGCGAGCCATCTGTTCGCTGTAGGGGTCCATGGGCCACAGCAGGGTCTGGGTGTACAGCTGGTAGGACAGGATGCACAGGTCGAGTTGGTAGACGCTCTGCTCGTACACCTGGCCTCCTCGCTCTCCCGGGCACAGCGTGCCACCACTCGCGCCTAACGTCCCGCAACATGGATCAAGAACCCTGGCAGGGCGACACCGTCTCACTCGTCGAGGCCTTCCGGGCAGGTGAGCGATCACCGGTCGAAGAGGTGGAGGCCACCCTCGCCGCGATCGAGGCATCCGACCTGAACGCGGTCTGCTTCACCGACCCCGAAGCGGCGCTCGACGCCGCTCGCGGCGCCGACGTGCACCTGCCCTTCGGCGGTGTGCCCATCGGCGTCAAGGAGCTCGACACCGTGAAGGGCTGGCCCGACACCCATGCGTCGGTGCCCTTCGCCGACGAGATCGGCCGGTTCACCTCGACCTACATCGAGCGGCTGGCGACGGCGGGCGCGATCCTCACGGCCCAGACCACGGCCTCGGAGTTCGGCGGCGTGAACCAGACCTTCACCAAGCTCCACGGCGCCACCCGGAACCCGTGGGACCCGGAGCGGACACCGGGCGGCTCGTCGGGCGGTAGTGCCGCGGCGGTGGCGGGGGGACTCGTCACCATCGCCACCGGTGGCGACGGCGGCGGTTCGATCCGGATCCCGGCGGGCTTCACGGGCCTCTTCGGTCTCAAGTGCACCTGGGGGCGACTCCCCCGCGGCCCCCAGGCCGGCCCAGGAAACCTCACCGCGGTGCCGGGCTGTCTCAGCCGCTCGGTCCGGGACACCGCCCGCTGGTTCGACGTCGCCAACGGCTTCGACGCCCACGACCCGCTGAGTCTGCCGCGGGTCGAAGGATGGGAGGACGGACTCGGGACGTTCCGCGACGACCTGGCCGGGATGTCCGCCGTGATCGCCCCCGACCTCGGCAGTGCGGTGGTCGCGCCGGAGACGGTCGAACTGGTGACCGAGGCCGCCGAGTGGCTGATCGGGGCCGCGGGCCTCACCCGGCGGCAGGTCGCGGTCGCCGTTCCGCCCATGGGCGGTGCCTGGAGCGTCACGGGCGCCGTCGGCCTGGTCGAGACCCTCGGCGACCGTTGGCCGGACTGCGCCGGCGACCTCACCGGCCCCATGCGGGTGGGCGTGCAGCACGCGATCGAGCACTACGACGTCGAGGCCGCAGTGCGGGCGGAGCGGCGGCGGGTGCAGCTCAACGAGGTGATGGCCGACCTCTTCGACCAGGTCGACATCGTGTTCGCAGCCACCAACCCCGACGTCGCCTTCGCCGCCGACGGGCGCCTGCCCAGCACCTTCGGCGGGCTCGAGGCCAAGCCCATCAACAACGGGGCGCTCACCATCCCCTCGAACGTCTACGGCAACCCCGCCGTGTCGATCCCCATCGGCCTCAACGCGGACGGCCTGCCCGTCGGCCTCCAGGTGCTCGCCGGCCACCATCGCGAGCAGCTGTTGCTCGACCTGGCCCTCCTCGTGGAGCGCGAGCGCCCCTGGCCGCTCGTCGCACCCACCTGACACCTGACACCTGACACCTGACACCTGACACCTGACGCCTGACGCCCGGGGCGCCTGGGGCGCCGGCATCAGGGCCGGGGCGACCTCGTGTCGGCGCGCAAGGCGCGGCCCATGCGGAACAGCCCCCCGAAGACGCCGGGCAGGCCCAGCAACGCACCCTTGAGGTCACGGCCGATCGACACGCGATAGGTGCTCGGCCGTGGCCCGACCCGGTCGGGCATCCAGCACGAGTGGAGCATCAGGTTCGGGTTGAACGTCGGCGAGGTGGCCCGGGCCAACGGACCGGCCTCGATGTGGTTCGCGTCGAAGACCTGGACCTCCTTCGGCCCGTCGCGGTGAACCACCACCACCACATAGCCGTCGTCGGGGTCGGTGGCCCGGGCCCGCGGGACGAAGGTGGGCGGCGAGGGGAACGCGCCCGCCTCGTACGAGAACACCTCGGCCACCTTCATCGACTCGAGGTCGATCCGGGCGAGCGAGCCGGGCACGGCCGAGTGGGGCAGGTCCGCGGGGGCGACGACGCCGTCGGCGGCATGGCCGTACAGGCGCCACCAGTCCTCGGGCACCAGGTCGGGGTCGAAGCCGACACCGCCATACCAGAGCTGACGCTGATGGGCGCGGGCTTCCGGCCGGTAGGTGTCGGTGGTCGCCAGAACCCCACCCCACACACGCTCCTCGTCGACAGCGACCTCGGACTCGACGACCTCGCCCGTCGTCGGGTCGACGACGTAGCGACCCACGACCGAAGGCTGGAGCGCCAGCGCGATGAGGCCCTCGTAGTTCGGGTCGATCGCGGCGCCGTTGCGGTGGTCGATCGAGTCACGGGTCATGGTGAGCATCAGGTCGGTGAGGGGGATCTGCTGCAGCACCACCCGGAGGAGCCCGTCGACCTCGTCATGGTCGACGTAGAGGTGGCCCGTGGGCATCGGGATGCGGACCTCGGTGGCCGCCACCGTTCCCCCCGCCGGAGTGGTGCGCAGGTCGTCCTTGGCCACGATCCAGAGCTTGGTGTGGTCCTGGTTGCGCTGCGTGCGCTCGCCCCCCGCGAAGGTCGTGGGCTCGACGACGAAGGGGAGGTCGGAGAAGACCACGTGATGCCGCGTGGCCTTGATGTCGTGGATCGAGTCGAACGGCGACATGCCACCGACCCTCCAGCGCTGCACCGGGCCGTCGAGCCCCCATCGGGCGACGAAGGTGTCGGCGGCCTCGCCGGGTGGGCTGATCTGGGTGTAGTTGATGAAGTAGAGGGCGTGCTCGTCGAAGTCGGGCGCCGGGTGGGCGGCGACCGCGCACAGGGGCTCGAGCAGCCCCGGGGCGGCCTGGAGCCACTCGTCGTTGCCGCCGACGGGAGTGAGGAAGCGGAGCGTCTCGGGGTCGACCTCGACCGGCCTCCCGGCGTCGTAGCCCACGAAGAGCCGACCGTCGATCGGCTGGACGTTGGTGTTGGCCATGTTCGTCACGCCGAACGGCGACAGCTCCATGAACTGCACCTTCTTGAAGAGGAAGGGCAGGCGGCGGCGCAGGCGGTTCACCGGCGAGTCGACCCGGCGGTGCTCGACCCGCAGCCGCCCGTCGGCGTCGGGGGTGAGATGGATCTTCTCGAGCAGGCCGTGCTCGCCGAACCAGTGACCGCCGGGGCGGCGCTTGTCGGGGCCGACCACGAAGACGGCACCCTCGACATCGGTGGGCCAGTGGCCGTCGACGACCGACAGCCGGTGGTCGCGCTCGCCCTGGCCCCAGAAGAGGTTCTTGGTCAGTGTCGCCATGGTGTCCTCGTGTGAACGGTTCTCCGCCTGCCGTCGTGCGATGAACAGTGTTCACCCAACGGGCGCCGACCGCAAGCCGTGACTGCTTCAGCGCAGGGTGTAGTGGACCGGCAGGTGCTTCACGCCGCTCACGAAGTGGGCGCTGGACCATTGGGGCTCGCCCGCGAAGTCGATCGTGTCGACCCGCTCGAGCACTTTGGTGAGCAGGGTGCGGACCTCGCGGCGCGCCACCTGCGAGCCGAGGCAGTAGTGCACGCCGAGGCCGAACGACAGGAGCTTGTCGGCGTCGGGCCGGTGCACGTCGAAGCGCATGGGGTCGACGAACACCTCGTCGTCTCGGTTGGCCGACGGGTACGACGTGAGCACCACGTCTCCCTTCGCTATCCGGGTGCCGCCGAGGTCGACGTCCTCCTGGGCCCAACGGAAGAAGCTGCGCACCGGGCTGGTCCAGCGGATCATCTCCTCCGCGGCGTTGACGGCGAGGTCGGGATCCGCCTGCACCGAGCGCAACTGGTCGGGGTGGCGGAGCAACTGCTCGAGACCACCGGACAGGGCGAACGACGTGGTGTCATGGCCGGCGGTGGCCACGATGATGTAGTACCAGAGCAGCTCGGTCTCGCCGAGCGGAGCGCCGTCCACCTCGCCGTTGGCCAGCACCGTCGCCAGGTCGTCGGTGGGGTGTGCCCGCCGCTCGGCGGTGAGGGCCTCGAAGTAGGCCCTGAACTTCTGGAGGGAGCCGGCGAGCAGGTCGAACGGGTCCGCGAAGTCGCCGAGGTACTCGGGGTCGCCGGCGCCGAACAGGCCCTGGGTCAGCTCGAGCATGAGGCGCTCGTCGGTCTGCGGCACCCCGAAGATGCTCATGATCACGCGGAGGGTGAACGGAACGGCGATGTCCTGGGCGAAGTCGCACTCGCCGCCGAAGTCGGCCAGCTTGTCGGCGAACTCGTCGGCGATGGCGTCGATGGCCGGCTGGAGGCCCCGCACGGCGGCGGGCTTGAACCAGTCGTTCGTCACCTGCCGGTACTTCTGGTGCACGGGGCCGTGCAGGTGCACCAGGGTCCTCGGCAGCTCGAACCCCATGGCCTGCAACATGTCGTAGGTGATGTCGGGGCCCGGCGCCGAGCGCTGGGTGTTCCAGAACACGTCGCTCCGCCGAGACACCTCGAACACGTCGGCGTGCCTGGTGATCGCCCAGAACGACGGCCACCCCTCCTCCTCCACCCGCAGCACCGGCGTGTCCCGCCGGATCTCGGCCGCGACCTCGTGCCAGTGCTCCATGTCCTCGAAGGCCGAGGGCGTGATGAAGATCAGGCCCCGCGGGTCGGTGCTGACGGTGTCGGTGATGGTGGCCTCCTCGGCGATCAACTCGATGCTAGGTCGTGCCCGGCGACCCCTGGACCGACCTGCAGGGTCGGCGCGACCGACCTGGGGACATTGGGCGACACAGGCGGGCGGCGAAGTAGGGCCCAAGGCCCCTGTTCTCTCCGCCGCGGTGTTGCGAGAGTGGCGGGCGATGAGCGACTCTCGCGCCGGCCCCCCCAGCGGCCCGCCGCCCGGTCCCCATGGACCGACGCCCGGATTCCCCCCGCCCCCGTCCCCCCCGGCCACCACGCCCGGCCCGGCCGCGGGCCCGTCACCCGGTCCGGCATCGGGGTCGGGGCCGGGCAGGATCACCGTGAGGGTGATCGTCACCGCGCTGGCAGTCGTGGCGCTCGTCGCGGGCGGCGCCATCGGCGCGGTGCTGCTCCTCGGTGACGACGACGCCGGTGCGACCGAGGTCACCCTCGAGCCCGTCGACTCGACCGGCGACAACCCGTTCATGGCCTCCGTCGGCGAGGACCAGCCTGACCTCACGCCTCCTCCCCGGAGCGGCGGCGCCTTCGCCGGCGACACCGCCGGCCTCTACGGGGGCACCACCGACGAGACCAGCTGCGACCCCGCCCGAATGGTGTCGTTCCTCGCCGGACACCCGTCCGAGGCCGCAGCCTGGGCCGGGGTGCTCGATGTCGAGGTGGCCGAGATCGAGACGTACGTGGGCACCCTCACGCCGGTCGTGCTCCGGTCCGACACAGCGGTCACCAACCACGGCTTCCGCAACGGCGAGGCCACGGCCTTCCAGGCGGTGCTGCAGGCGGGCACCGCTGTGTTGGTCGACCGCAACGGCGTGCCGGTCGTCAAGTGCGGGTGCGGCAACCCGCTCCTGGCGCCTGCGCAGGCCGCCGGGGCCCACTACCGGGGGCAGCGGTGGCCGAACTTCGACGACGCGCAGATCACGGTCGTCCGGCAGGCCGACGTGGACATCGACATCTTCATCCTCGTCGACGTGGTGACGGGCGACCCCTTCGGCCGGCCGCCCGGGACGGACGGCAGCCAGGACGGCCCCGCACCCGACGACGACGTCACCCCCACGACGACCGCGGGCACGTCGCCGGGCACGACGCCCACCACCAGCGCCAACCCCGGCGCCACCTACGACGGCGTCTACCAGGTCACCGCCCAGGGCTGCGACCTCACGTCGTTCACCCTCACCGTCGCCGGATCCACGGTGAGCCTCGGCGGCGTCCCCGGCCAGGCCGAGGCGTATGAAGGCTCCGTCCAGCCCGATGGGTCGTTCTCCATCGCCGACGCCACGGGCGGGCTCTTCGGGCGGTTCGACGGCCAGTCGGTTTCGGGTGACATGCAGGGGACCGGCTGTACCGGCACCTTCCAGGGGCAACGCACCGGCTGAACCCCGGCGCGAACGAAGCAGGCCGCCGGCTACGGGATGCCGCCATCGACGCGAAGCGTGGCCCCGCTCGTGTAACTCGACGCGTCGGAGGCGAGATACAGGGCCGCTCCCGCGATCTCGTGCGGCTCGCCGCCACGTCGGAGGGCGTGGCGCTGCACCTCGATGTCGAACGCGTCCATGTCCCACCCGGCACTCACGTCGGTGAAGAAGGGTCCGGCCATCAACGTGTTCACCCGCACCGAGGGCCCGTAGGCAGAGGCGAAGGCCTCGGTCATGGCATTGAGGCCGGCCTTCGCCGCGGCGTAGGGAATGAAGGCCGGGTTCGGGCGGATGGAGCCGGTGCTGCTGACGTTGATGATCGAGCCCCCACCGTCAGCCACCATGCGCGGCCCGACCAGCGAGCAGAGCCGGAAGGGACCCTTGAGGTTGAGGTTGACCACGCTGTCCACGAACTGCTCGGACACGGCGCCGAGGTCGTCGTACACCGGCGACATGCCGGCGTTGTTGACGAGCACGTCGACCCGACCGAACCGGTCGTAGGCGGCGTCGACGAGAATCGGGATCTCGTCCCAATGGCCCAGGTGACACGCGTGGGCGAGCGCGGCGCGACCGGTGCCCTCCTCGACCTCGCGGGCGACCCGCTGACAACTGTCGAGCTTCCGGCTGGTGATGACGACGTCTGCCCCCGCAGCGGCGAACGCCAAGACCATCTCGCGTCCGAGGCCCCGGCTCCCGCCGGTGACGAGCGCGACCCGGCCGCTCAGATCGAACCGCTCCGCCGGCGTGGGCACCCGGTCCTCGGTGGCGCCGGCGCGTCGCACGTCGGCTCGTGGGTCATCCGTCGCCGGATCGTCGACCTCCCGCCGACCGACCGTTCGCCGGCCGCCGGCGCGCCGGTCGCCCGTGCGCCAGTCACCTGTGCGCCGCTCCGCCAGTCGACGGTCGCTCACGGGCACGACGTCGCGGGGTCCGCCACGGCCATGAGCCCGAGCGCGAACACCGCGTTCCGGGACCCCCCGGTGGGGCGCCCCACCGTCATCGTGGCACCGTCGCACGGCCCCGGGCGCGTCCATCCACCGGCTGAGCCGGCAATGCCCGGCACGGCCCCTTGTCGACCTGGTCGACCCCTTCGACCGCCCCGGTCACCGCACTCACGCTGCGCACAGTAGCCACATCGGACTTCCTGACGGCCGGGAGGCGGACGAGCTCGCCGATCGGGGTGGGGACGCGGACGGTCACCGCTTGGTCAGCGGCGTGCGGTCCTCACCGGTGCCATCGTCGGACCGCAGGAAGGTGGCAGTCGGTATGGCACGGAAATCACACTAAATAGGCTGATAGCTCTCGATCCTGCGACCACCGGTGGCTATTATCGAACACATGTTCGCCACCCGCCTTCACTCGCTCGGAGGCCACCTGCTGGACATCGCCGCCGACATCGATCCCGATCTCATGACCGCCGCCCAGGCCGCCGAGGTGATCCGCGAGGCGGCCGAGATCGAGCGGACCGCGGCGGGGATCCGCCTACGGTCGGCGCACCGCATCGACAACGAGAGCTTGTGGGGCGAAGGCGGCGACCGGTCCGCGGCAGAATGGATGGGCAAGCACACCGGCCAGTCCGCCGCCGACGCGCAACGCGACCTGGAATGCTCGCGACGCTTGAGAGCACTTCCCGCCGCCGACGACGCGGTGAAGAAGGGTGAGTTGTCGCCCGATCAGGCCAAGACGATCGCCGATGCCGCATCCGAGGACCCCGACTGCGAAGACGAGCTCGTCGACACCGCCAAGCGGGCATCGTTCGGGGAGCTCGCCCGCAAGGCCAAAGCCCGCAAGGCCGCCGCGCTCGGCGACGACGAGGCCCGCCACAGGGCGGCACACAAGAACCGGTCGTTCAAGAAGGGCACCAACGCCGCGGGTGAAGGGTGGGGGCGGTTCAACGGGCCCGCCGACATGAACGCCCGGCTGAACGCCCGGCTGAAGCCGTTCCTCGACGACGTGTTCGCCCAAGCTCGCGAACAGGGCCGCCGCGAACGCACCGACGCCTACCAATACGACGCGCTGATGGCCGCCCTCGGACTCACCGATGCCATGGCCCGGCCTGGCGCGGCCGAGGACACCGACAAGGACGACGGCGGCGACGTGAACGACGGCGACAGGGGGCGGCCCACACCGAAGGGTGGGTCGCCCTCGCCTGCACCCGTCCCGCCTGCACCCGTCCCGACACCGCGAGCGTCGGGACGGGGCGCGCAGCTCATCCTGCGCATCGACGCCGCCGCCCTCAAGCGCGGCCACACCCAGGCGGGCGAGCTGTGCGAGATCCAAGGCGTCGGGCCCGTACCCGTCGCCGCGATCCGCGAGTTCCTGCCCGACGCCGCGATCGCGGTGGTTGTCCAAGACGGCGTCGACGTGTTCAACGTCACGAACTTCTCCCGCCGGGCCAACACCCTCCAACAGATCGTGCTGCACCTCCTCGACATCGGATGCAGCAGGCTCGGGTGCGCCGCCACCGAACACCTCCAGATCGACCACCGAGCCGACTGGGCCAAGACAAGAGTCACCGAACTCGCCTCCCTCGACTGGCTCTGCGTCCACGATCACAGACTGAAGACGCACGAGGGCTGGCAACTCGAGCCCGGCGCCGGCAAACGCGCCATGTACCCACCCGGCCAACAGTCATGGCTCGACGACCCACCGGGCGACCCACCCGACCACGCCGCCGCCAGAAACACCGACAAGAGCAGCGGGTCGTCGGTGGCCATCTGAAGCTGTCCGCTGGTGGCCAGTGGGTGCCCAATGACGGCCACGACGGAGTGTGGTCGGCGCGAAGGGAGGTCCTCGACGACGTCGCTCCCGGGCCCGGCGGTCGAGGGCACGCCTGTGTCGACCTCGGCGTTGTGGCGGAGTTGCCAGGCCCGCGTGCCCAGGGGCAGCCGACCTTCAAGCAGTGACTCGACTGGGCTCGTAACGCAGAGCGACCGCCCCCGACCGGAACTCCTCGCGCCCCACGAGCCTCAACTCGAGCCGCTCGCGCAGGCCCGCCAACAACGTCGGTCCGTGGCCCGCCAGGACGGGGTGCACGACGAACTCGTACTCGTCGATCAGTCCCAGATCCGCCAAGGCCAGGGGGAGGGTCACGCCTCCCACGGCCAGGCCTTCGCCGGGCTCCCGCTTGAGCTGCTGAACCGCTTCCCCCAGGTCGCCCTGCACGAGCTCCGCGTTCCAATCGACCCGGTCCAGGGTGCCCGACACGACGTACTTCTTCGCCCCGTCGATCGCCTCGGCGAAGGGGATCATCCACTCTGCCATCCAGTCAGGCCACGTTCCCGTCGCCGACTGCCGCCACGCCGCCTCCATCATCTCGTAGGTCACCCGGCCAAAGAGCAGCGCATCGGCTCGTTCCAGACTGGCGGCGAAATGGCGATGCAACTCCTCGTCCGGGATCCCCACCTGGTGATCGCAGCAGCCGTCGAGGGTGACGTTGATCGAGTACCGAAGCGGTCTCATGGGTTGCTCTCCCTGGCTGCGGTCGCACGTACCCGGCCGACCCTAATCAGACCGGCGCCGCCGCCATTCTCATCGGTTCCCCGGTCGGACCTTGCTGGGCGGGCGCGGAGACCACGCTCCGTGGCACCGAAGTGCCGGTCGAGGGCGGCACCGGCAGGGCTGTCGTGTCCCCCGCCGTCAGCACCCTGCGTGAGGAGATGGCCGTGAGTGGGCGGCGTCTGCTGGCCGCTAGCGGGCAGATTCCGATGGCCGCCCGCAACGGACGTCGCCAGTCCAGATCGGCAGGTGGCAAGTGGACCCCGTCGCCGCATCGGCGACACTGGCAGAGATCCGTCGCCGAGCCCTCGTCCCGCCCTTCCTCACATTCTGTCGTGCACCGGTGCCCAACCAGACCCCGAGTCTGGCGCCGATCGTGCATCAGGGCCGCAACATCGTCGAGGTCGCCCGCAGATCGGACTCGACCGGTACCGTCGTCTCGTGCCTGACGCACGCGAACCGTCGCTCCCAACCCACAAGGCACTGCTCTGGCCATGCCTCACCGCGATCGCCGACGACCTGCACGGATCGGGCCAGAAGGCCGAGATCGTCGAAGCCGTCGACGCGTCCTTCTTCGAGAACCTGGAGGGCTGAGCGGAGCTACGCGCTCAGGAAGGCGCGGAACCAGTGGCCGGAGTCCTTGATGGTCCGGCGCTGGGTACCGAAGTCGACGTGCACGAGGCCGAACCGGGGGCGGTAGCCGAGCGACCACTCGAAGTTGTCCATGAACGACCAGTAGAAGTAGCCGTCGACCGCCATGCCGTCGGCCCGGGCGCGGCCTACCTGGGCGATGTGCTTGCGCAGGTAGTCGATGCGACGCAGGTCGTGCACCCGGTCGCCCTCGGGCCCACCCTCGACGGCGTCGGGCAGCGACATGCCGTTCTCGGTGACCACGATGCTCGGGTACCGGTCGTAGGCGTCGAGCAGGGCGACGGCGTCGTAGAGGCCCGCCGGGTTCAGCCAGTGGCCCATCTGGTCGCGGTCGCCGCCCTTGACGCCGGGCTTCCGCGTGGCCAGCCCGCCGAGGTAGGGAACGGGGAACGCGAGCACCGACGCGTAGTACTGCGCCCCGATGAAGTCGAAGTCGACCTTGACCGCCTCGTCGTCGCCGGCACGGATGAAGCGCTCGACCTGGCCGACCACCGGGTTGTCGTCGGTGGGGTACCCGAGGCCGAGGTTCGGCTCGAGGAAGATGCCGTGGGTGATCGCCTCCATGGCGCGCTTGGCCCGCTGGTGGATGGCCGACGGGCCCCGGGCCTCGACCGGACCGATCACGTGGGTGGTGCCGACCACGGCACCGGGCACCCGGTCGCGCACGACCCTGGCGGCGGCGGACTGGCAGAGGTTCACGTGGTGGACGGCGGCCATGAACGGCCGGGGGCCGACGATGCCCGGCGCGTGCATACCCAGCAGGTAGCCGCCGCCGCAGAACGACAGCGGCTCGTTGAAGATCATCCAATGCTTCACCCGGTCGCCGAGGCGGTCGGTCATCACGCCCACGTACTCCTCGAACCAGCCGACGATGTCGCGGTTCACCCATCCCCCGCGGTCCTGCAGCGCCTGGGGGAGATCCCAGTGGTACAGGGTGAGCCACGGCTCCATGCCGTTCGCGAGGGTGGCGTCGACCACCCGTGAGTAGAAGTCCAGGCCGGCCTCGTTCACCCGGCCCGTACCGTTCGGGAGCACGCGGGGCCACGACACCGAGAACCGGTTGGCGCCGACACCCAGCCCACCCATGATCTCGAGGTCGGGCTCGTAGCGGTGGTAGAAGTCGCAGGCCTCGTCGCCGTTCTCGCCCGTGAACACCGTGGGTATCGGCCGACGCTTGCGGTGGGTGAACGTGTCCCAGATGGAGGGGCCCTTCCCGTCGGCGTCCCACCCACCCTCGATCTGGTACGACGCCGTCGCGACCCCCCAGGTGAAGTCGTCGCCGAAGTCGGACGCCGCCATGCCGAAGAGGTCGGGTGCCGTCAGCTCGCTCATCCCGGAGACGCTAACGCCGACAGGCAAGCCATGGAGAACGCGACCCTGCTGCCCATGCACCACCGTCTCGCCCGGCTCGCCGGGGCCTACGCCGGCCCCGAGACCGTCCACGGAGACGCGGGAACCGCGGGTGGCGAGGCCACGGGGCGCTTCCGGACGAACATGGGGCTGGGTGGCCTGTTCCTGGTGATGGACTACCAACAGGAGCGATACGGCACTATCACGCGCCTCGCCCATGCCGTCTTCGGCTTCGACCCGCAGACCGATCAGTTCACGATGCACTGGTTCGAGCACTGCGGTGAGGATCCGAGCGCCCGCGGGACCTGGCATGGGGACGACCTCGTGTTCGAGCGGGCCACCGCCCGGGGCCGAACGCGGTACGCCTTCGGCGCGCCGCTCGCCGATGCCGACACCCTGACCATGAGGCTCGAGACCTCGACGGACGGCGTGAACTGGGTGCCCGCCTTGACCGGGACCTACCGCCGGGCGAACTGGGACCGCCGGACCCGCTGACGCCTCGCCTGACCTCCAGCGTCACCAGCACCGCCGGACCCAACCACCTCGCTGATGCAACACCTCACCACCTCATCACCTCAGACGGCGCGCCCTGGTGCCCGGCTCGGCCGTCGTCGGGTCGGCGGGCCAGTTGTGCTTCGGGTAGCGGCTGATCATGTCCCTGCGAACCTCGGCCCACGAGCCCGCCCAGAACCCGGGCAGGTCGGACGTCACCTGCACCTGCTGACCGGCCGGAGACAGCAGATGCACGGCCAGGGCCACCCGGCCACCGGCGACCGTGGGGTGGACGCCGACGCCGAACAGCTCCTGCACCCGCACCGACACGCTCGGCGGCTCGGTGCCGTAGTCGACGGGAAGCGAGCGGCCGCTCGGGAGCGTGACCGTCGCCGGAACGACCCGGTCGAGATCGCGCACCAGGTGGTGGCCCAGCCGGTCGCGCAGGACCCGGAGGACATCGATGCGCGCGAGGTCGGACCGACGGGTGGCGCCGGCCAGACGCGGGGCCAGCCAGTCTTCGAGCGACGCCGCAAGCGCGTCGTCGGAAACGTCTGGCCACCCCCCACCCATGGAGCGCCGCGCGAAGGCGGCCCGACCTTGCAGCGCTCGCGCCTTCGCCGACCAGGTCAAGAGACCGAGCCCGCCGGTCCGCACCCGGTCGACCAGCGCCCCCGTCGCCTCCGCCCCCGGCTCGGGCCGACCGCGGGCCGACGAGAGCACGAGCGCGTCCAGCCGTCGCTCGGTCAGGCGTTCGAGGTCGTCACGCTCGACGTTCCAGGCCACGGCCGTCGTCTCGATGATGTCGCCGGCCGCCACGGTCTCCACGTCCTCGGCGTCCACGGAAGCGGCCAGTCGGACCCCGTCGTCGTCGCGGTGCAGCGGCCCCGGGCCGAGCTCCGCGACGACCAGGAAGGCGGCGTCGGCGAGCGGGTCGCTCGTGCCCAGGGCCACCCCGCGACCGCTGCGCAGGCGGAACCGACCGGCGCCGCGCGCCTGTGCGATGCGATCGGGGTAGGCGAGCGCGAGCACCTCCCCGCACCGGTCGACGTCGGCGTGCCCGGCGGCCACGTCGACCCGCTTGGCGAGCTCGCGCGCCCGCCGGCGAACGGTGGCGAGCGCAGCCCTGTCGGACCGCGGATCACCAGTACGGTCATCGGTGATCAGCCGCACGCGAACGCCGATGTCGGCCGTCAGCTCGCTCGGCCGGCCCCGCAGCACATCTCGCTCCTCGAGCAGCGCCGCCAGCGCGCAGGCGGTCCACCCCAGGCCCCGTGAACGACCCTCGCGCGCCCGGGCCCCCAACACCATGTGGGCGAGCCGCGGGTGGATCGGGAGCCCGACCATGGCCCGGCCCGCAGTCGTCGCGCGACCGGCGGCGTCGAGGGCACCGAGGCGACGGAGGAGGGTCGTCGCCTCGGCCAGGCGATCGGCCGGGGGTGGGTCGAGGAAGGCGAGCTCGGCGGACGTCGCCCCCCACACGGCGACCTCGAGGGCCAGCCCCGCGAGGTCGACCGAGGCGATCTCGGGCTCGGCGAACGGCCGGCGGACGGCGTGCTCGGCCTCGGACCACAGGCGGTAGGCCACACCAGGCCCGGTGCGCCCCGACCGGCCAGAGCGCTGGACCGCCGAGGCCTTCGACGCCGGCCCGGTGTGGAGGCGGGTCAGCCCGCTGCGCCGGTCGTATCGGGGTCGACGCAGCTCGCCGGCATCGACGACCACACGCACGCCCTCGACGGTGAGACTCGTCTCGGCGATGTCGGTGGCCAGGACCACACGCCGCCGCCCCGGCACCGAGGCGCGCAGGGCCAGGTCCTGATCGCCCATCGGCAGCGTGCCGTGGAGCGGTCGGATGTCCACCCCCGCCGGCAGGCCACCCCCGCCGGCCAACCCCTCGGCGACCCAGCGGATCTCCCGGGCCCCGGGAAGGAAGACCAGCAGGTCGCCCTCGTCGCTCCCGAGCGCCAGGCGGATCGCCGCGACGGTGGCGTCGGCCAGGCGTCCTCGTCGGTCGCGGGGCACCCAACGGACGTCGACCGGGTACGACCGGCCGGTGCTGACGATGACCGGGGCGGCAACGGACCCGTCGCCCAAGAGGTCGGCCAACCGGGCCGCGTCGAGGGTCGCCGACATGGCGAGGACCCGGAGGTCGGGTCGTAGCGCGCTGCGGGCATCGAGGGTGAACGCCAGGGCCAGGTCGGACTGGAGGTTGCGCTCGTGGATCTCGTCGAAGACGACCAGGCCGACGCCGGGGAGCGACGGATCATGTTGGAGGCGCCTGGTCAGGATCCCCTCGGTCACCACCTCGATGCGGGTGGCGCTTCCGCCATGGCGCTCGTCGCGTGTCCGATAGCCGACCGTGGCGCCGACCTCCTCGCCAAGCAGCTGTGCCATGCGCCGGGCCGTGGCCCGGGTGGCGAGCCGGCGAGGTTCGAGCATCACGATCCGGCCGCCGTCGAGCCACGGCTCGTCGAGGAGCCGAAGAGGCACCACCGTGGACTTCCCCGCCCCCGGCTCGGCCGAGAGGACGGCCGCGCCGGCCGCGGCCAGCGCGGCGCGCAGCGCCGGCACGCAGTCCTCCACCGCGAGTCCGGTCGGCGCGAGGTCGGGCGGCATCGCTCCAGTGTCCCCGCTCCGGCACGATGACCTGCTTATCCGGCGTCACCCCGACCGTCGCCGTCTCCTCGGAGCACGAAGGTCCGCTCGTCGCACGGACGCATGACGACGACCTCGCCGTCGATGCCGACGGCCATGTCGCCGACGTTGGGGTGCGCGGTCACGGTGCACCGGCCGTCGGCGACCTCGATGCCCACCGAACGGTTGCGATAGCCGATGTTGAAGGCCAGGCGCGTGATCTCGGGCGGCAGTGCCGGCTCGATCCAGAGGACCCCGTCGCGGGGACACACCCCGCCGTAGGCCCGTTGGACGAGATCGACGGTGCCCGCCATGGCCCCGAGGTGGATGCCCTCGTGGGTGGTGCCGCTGTCGGGCCCGTCGAGATCGCCGTGCAGGGCCCGTTCGAAGAACCGCCAGGAGGGTGCGCGCCCGGCCCGCGCGAGCAGCCACGAGTGGACGATGCCGCTCAAGGTGGAGCCGTGCGAGGTGCGGCCGAGGTAGTAGTCGACGGTCTTCGTCAGCGTGTCGGTGTCGAGCGGATAGCCGAGCTGCTGCATCAGGCCCGTCAGCTCGTCGGCCGAGAGCACGTAGAGGAGCATCAGGACGTCGGCCTGCTTCGCGAGGCGGTAGCAGTTGGTCGAGTCGCCCTCGGCCTCGAGCACGCGGTCGAGCCGACGGATGTCGCCGTACTTCGCGCGGTAGCCCTCCCAGTCGAGCTCGGCGAGGTTCTCGTACCCCTCGAACTGCGAGATGACCCCGTCGTGGAACGGCACCCGGAGGCGACGACTGATCTCGTCCCACTGCGCGAACTCGTCCTCGTCCATCTGGAGCTTCTCGTACAGCTCCTGCCAGCGATGCTCGGTGAGCAGGTCGACGACGTCGAGGGCCCGTGACAGCACCCAGGCCACCATCACGTTGGTGTAGGCGTTGTTGCGGAGACCGGGGCGCTCGGCTCCCGGGTAGGCCTCGTGGTACTCGTCGGGACCCACCACGCCGTCGAGGTCGAACCGACCGTCGGCGGGGTCACGGGTGACCGCACTGGCCCAGAAGCGCGCGATCTCGAAGATCAGCTCGGCGCCGTAGAAGGACAGGAACTCGTAGTTGCGGGTGGCGTCGTAGTACTGCCACACGTTGTACGCGATGGCGATGTTCACGTGGCGCTGGAGGTGCGAGGCGTCCGGCAGCCAGCGCCCCGACTCGGGGTTGAGGTGCCAGGTCTGGGTCTCCTCCTCGCCGTTGCTGCCGCTCTGCCACGGGAACATGGCACCGCGGTACCCGGCCTCGGCCGCCGACCGCCGAGCCTCGGGCAGGCGGCGGTAGCGGTAGAGCAGGAGGCCCCGGGTGAGCTTGGGGAACCGAAGGTTGAGGTAGGGGAAGATGAACAGCTCGTCCCAGAAGACGTGACCCCGGTACGCCTCGCCGTGAAGCCCTCGGGCCGGAACACCCACGTCGAGGTCGGCGGTGTTCTTGGTCACCGTCTGCAACAGGTGGAACAGGCTCACCCGCAGGGCGAGCTCTGGGGGCGGGTAGCCGTGGCCGTCGCTGATCTCGATGTCGATGTCGCCCCGCCGCCACACGTGGTCCCAGTGGATGGCGTGGCTCGCCAGGAGCGCCGCGAAGTCGTCGGCCACGGCCACCCCGCGCACCGCGTCGACAGACGCCTCGGTGACGGCCTGGTCGCGCGAGGTGTAGAGGGCGACCACCTTCTCGACCCTCATGGGGCGCCCTTGCGTGAGTCCGAGCACGAGGTCGTGGGCGACGTAGCCGGGCTCGCGCACGAGGCCGCGCGTGATCGTCGGGCTCGTGCCGTCGGCGAACACGCGGGTGCGTGCCGCCATGGCCACCCGGACGTGCGACTGGTTCGTCTCGACCTCGAGCAGCAGGGTTTCCCGGTCCACCTCGTCTTCCCGGAGCGGGGTGAGGTGACACGCCGAGAGCGACCGGTAGCGGTCCACGCCCGCGTTCTCGACCCGACCGTCGATGCCACTGCAGACCCGGAGCGAGCCCGACCAGTTCTCGGCCGAGAACGACGAGTCGAGGGCGGCGATGTGCCGGGCGCCCAGGTGCACGAGCCGGCGCTGGACGACCCGGGTCACGCGGCCTTCGGGGTCGCGGAAGCGCAAAACACGTGCGAGGACCGCCCGACGCATGTCCAGCTCGAGGGTGTGGTCGAGCACCTCGGACGATGCCAGGTCGAACCACGGTCCGTCCTCCACCCGGAAGCAGAGCAGGAGCCAGTTGGGCAGGTTCACCACGCTCTCGTTGGTGACGCTCCGGCCCTGCACCTCGTCGGTGAGACGGTTGTAGCAGCCGGCGACGTAGGTCCCCGGGTAGTGGACCCCGTCCGCCTGCGACTCGGGGGCGGCCCCCCGCACCGACCAGTACCCGTTTGCGAGGGTGCACAACGCCTCACGGCGGCCCTCCTCTGCGGGCTCGAACCCGTCGTAGTGCAGCACCCAGGAACCCGTCACCCGACCGCCACCTCGTCGAGGTCGGGGACCACGGTGTGGGCGCCGGCGGCGCGCAGGGCGTCGCCCCGGCCGACGCGGTCGACGCCGATCACGAGCCCGAAAGAACCTCGACGCCCCGCCTCCACGCCGGCGACGGCGTCCTCGACCACGACGGCGGCCTCGGGGACCACCTCGAGGCGGCCGGCGGCCTCGAGGAAGAGCGCGGGGTCGGGCTTCCCCGCCAGGCCGAGGCGGTCGCTTTCCAGTCCGTCCACGGCGACCTCGAAGCGGTCGAGCACCCGCGCTGAGCGCAACACCTCCCGGGCGTTGCGGCTCGCGGAGACCACCGCCACGCGGATGCCGGCGGCCACGAGACGGTCGAGCAGGCGGACGGCGTCGGCGAACACCTCGGCGCCGTCCGCCGTCAGCCGCTCGTGGAAGTACGCGTCCTTCGCGTTGCCGAGCCCGCACACCGTCTCCCGCCCAGGCGGGTCGGTGGGCGCACCGTCTGCCAACTCGATCGCCCGAGCCGCCAGGAAGCTGCGGACACCGTCGTAGCGCGGCTTCCCGTCCACCAGGGCGAGGTACTCACCGACGGCGTCGAACGGCTCGTACGAACGACCGTCCCGATCCCCGCACCGCGCCAGGTACTCGTCGAAGAGCCGCTTCCAGGCTGCAGCGTGCACGACGGCGGTGTCGGTGACCACACCGTCCGTGTCGAATATCACCGCGTCGAAGCGGTCTGGGCCCACCATCGGCGACAGTCTCGCCCATCGGGCCGTCATCGGGAAGCGAGGGTGCCGATGACAGGTCGAGCTCTGCGGCCGCGCCGGGCACCACTACCGATCGACGAACGCGTCCAACGGGCCCAGGCCAGCTCCTCGGTCCACGCCGAGGCCGTGCAGCCATCGACGTTGGCGCGAGCGGAAGACGGCCTTCCACAAGGAGTCGGCGACGAGCACCGCTGGAGCCGAGAGGGCGACGACCACCCAGCCGGCCGCGGACGGCGGGGCCTGGCCGAGCAGCCGGGCGAGCGGCGCGAACCCCACGAAGGCAGCTGCGAGCAGCACCTCGAACCCGACCGCCCAGAGCAGGAGACGGTTGGTGGTCCAGCCGAGTCGGCCCGGCCAGTGAGTCGTGCTCCGGCACGCGAAGGCGTTGGCCATCTGGCCCACCACCACCGAGGTGAAGGCCGCCCCTGACGCGGCGTAGAGCACGTGGCCCTCGGGGAAGGGATCGCCGGGGCGCCAGCCGGCGGCGAACATGACCGTCACGAAGGCGACCATCTCCATCAGCGCCTCGGTGGGCCCGAGCACGCCGAACGCACGCAGGGCCACCGTCCGGTTGATCAGCCGACCCTTGGTCGGTGGGCGGTCGAGGATCCCGGCCGCGGGAGGCTCACCACCGAGAGCGACGGCGGGAAGCGTGTCGGTGCCGATGTCGAGGGCCAGCACCTGCAGGACGCCGAGAGCCAGCGGGAAGCGGCCCCCCGACAGGGCCCACACCACGAAAGGCGTCAGCTCGGCCACGTTGTCGGTGAGGTGGTAGGTGAGGAACCTCCGCATGTTGGCGAAGGTCGCCCGACCCTGCTCGACCGCGGCCACGATCGTGGCGAAGTCGTCGTCGAGGAGCACGAGGTCGGCCGCGTCCCGAGCCACGTCGGTGCCCGACCGGCCCATGGCGATCCCGATGTCAGCTTCCTGGAGCGCGGGCCCGTCGTTGACACCGTCGCCCGTCATCGCCACGGTGTGGCCGCGACCTCGTAGGGCGCGGGCGATGCGCAGCTTGTCCTCGGGGGCGACCCGGCTGATCACGATCCCGTCGTGATCGATCAATGCGCCGAGCACGTCGTCGTCGGCCGGCAGCTCGTCACCGGTGACGACCGGGTCGCCGGGACGCCGGAGCCCCACCTCGTCCGCGATCGCCTTCGCCGTGGCGGGGTGGTCACCGGTCACCATGGCGACCGCGAGCCCGGCGCGACGACAGGCCGCTAGGGCATGGGCCGCGCCCGCACGAGGCGGGTCCTCGAGCGCCGCAAGGCCCAGCAACTCGAGATCGCGCTCGGCTTCGTCGGCGCTGTCGGGCCCGTCGTCCACCCGTGTCGCCATGGCGATCACGCGCAGCCCCTGGGCCGCCAGGTCGTCGAGCGCCGCTTGGGCATCGCCGACGTCCCGGCAGAGCGGCAACACCGCGTCGGGCGCGCCCTTCACGACGACCCGGCCCTCCCGGATCACCGACATGCGCCGCCGACGCGGGTCGAAGGGAAAGACCCGGTCAGGGACCACTTTCCGCATCGCTTCCGTGTCGACACCGATGCGGCGGGCGAAGACGTCGAGGGCGACCTCCATGGGGTCACCCTGGGTGGTCCAGACCCCCTCGCGCCGGACGGCGTAGCCCGTGGAGCAGGCGGCGGCCGCCCATGCCGCGTCGGCGGCGGCGGCCCGGCTGCCCGCCGCTCCCTCGATCACCCGCCCCTCGGGGTCGTAGCCGGATCCTTCGATCTCGACCGTGCCGACCCGGGTCCACACCCGGACGACCTGCATCTCGTTGCGCGTGAGGGTGCCGGTCTTGTCGGAGCAGATGAAGGTGGTGGAGCCCAGCGTCTCGACGGACTCGAGGCGGCGCACGAGCGCGTGGCGGGCCGCCATCCGCTGGGCGCCCACCGCCAGCGACAGCGTGACGGTGGGCAGGAGGCCGCACGGCACCACGGCCACCGTGACCCCCACGGCGAACAGGAACCCGTCGCTCGCCGGCTGCCCGAGCAGGAGCGACAGCACGAAGAACAACGAACCCAGTGAGAGCGCGAGGGTCGCCAGCGTGCGGACGACGCGCTGGATCTCGCGATGGAGCGGTGTGCGCGGACGCTCCGCCTCGGTGGTGAGCCGTGCGATCGAGGCCAACCGGGTGTCTGCGGCGATGGCGGTCACGGTGCCGAACCCCGCACCCTCGACGAGGAAGGTCCCGGCGAACAACACGTCGTCGGCCTCCGCGGGGGTGGGGACGCTCTCGCCGGTGAGCGTCGAGGTGTTCACCAGGATCCCGTGTGCCTCACCGAGGGTGAGGTCGGCCGAGACCCGGTCGCCCGGCTCGAGCAGCACGGTGTCGCCGACCACGAGCTCGCGTGCGTCGATGTCCCACTGGTGTCCGTCGCGCACGACGGTGGCACGCCGCGGGAGGAGGTCGCGGAGGCTCGCAGCGGCGCGTTCGGCCCGGTGCTCCTGGCCGAAGGCGAACAACCCGTTGAGCACGATGACCGCGAAGATGGCCACCCCCAGCGGTGCCAGACCGCCGAGGAGGGCCAGCGCGCCGGCGACCCACAACATGATGGCGAAGAGGTTGACGAACTCTGCGGCCAGCTTCCGCCACGAAGGGACGGTGCGCGGTGGTGGCAGCGCGTTCGGTCCGTCTGCCTCCTGGCGCCGCGTGGCTTCCGCGGCCGTCAGCCCCGAGGGCGCGCGCCGCGGGGCACCCGATGGCTCACCTCGCTCGGTCACCGACACGACGCCATCCTCCACGGCACGGCCCACGAAGCACCAGAGGCGAGAGTCCCGAGATCACCGGCGAGCGCCGCGGCATTGACGTAGCGTCTGGCTCACACCAACCGTGAATGCCTGGGGGCCCCATGTCCAAACGCCTGTTCCTGATCATCTTGCTCCTGCCGCTCCTGTCCGGCCTTGCGGCCTGCGGGAGCGACAGCGACGACGAGTCGTCCTCGTCGGAGACCACCGAGGCCACCTCGGGCGACGAGGCGGAGTGCACCACCGACGGCGCCACCGACGCCGGCGCCGACAGCTCCATCGACGCGGCCCTCGGCGAGTGGTACGTGACCATCGAGCCCACCGAGGTGCCGGCGGGCGTGGTCTCGATCGTCGCCGACAACCAGAGCGAGAGCTCACAGGTGCACGAGCTGGTGGTCGTCGAGGCCGACGGCATCGACTCGCTCGAGGTCGACGGCACCACGGTGTCCGAGGAGGCGCTCGGCGACACGGTCGTGGGTGAGATCGCCGAGTTCGCCGCCGGCCAGACGTGCGACGCCAACTTCGAGCTGGCCGCGGGCAGCTACGTGCTGTTCTGCAACCTCCCCGACCACTTCGCGCAGGGCATGGCCGCCGAGCTCACGGTGGCCGGCTGACCAAAGGGACCTTGTCCTCTGTCCGGGGGACGAGGTTCGCGGTTCAGTCCGAGGTGAGGGGTCGGCACGTGCGTTGTCGTCTCCCCGTCGGGAGGAAACGTGGCAACCATCCTGGGCGCGGTCGACGGTTCGTCGATCGGAGACGACGCGCTGCGCTGGGCGGTGGCCCTGCTGGGGTTGGCGCACGAGTGGGAGGTGTTGACGGTCGTGTCCCCCCACGGCCAGACCGTCGACGCTATGGCGCGCCTCGACCCGCCGGTCATCTCCGACCGCCAGCTCGCCGAGGCGCTCGCCACCGCCGAGCAACACGCGCTCGACCTCGCCGTCTCGCTGGGGCTCACGGGCGATGTCCGCATCGAGACCGGTGCGCCCGGCCCGACGATCTGCACCGTGGCGACCGCGCTACCGGCAGATCTCATCGTGATCGGCTCGCACGGACGTGGGCCCCTCGGCCGTGCGGTCCTCGGCTCGGTGAGCAGCCATGTGGTCACCCATGCCCCGTGCGCCGTGCTGGTCGACCGGACGCCATGAGTGCGCCCGGGCGACCTCCGCCGGGACGCCTCCCGGACCGGGGTTCGCGATGGTCGCTCTCACTGGGCCACCTGGCCGGCATCGACGTGCGCGTCCACGTCACGTTCGCGATCCTGCTCGGGCTCGTCCTCGCCACATCGGGCGAGGTGCAGGGCGGTGCCCCCGCGGCCGTGGGTTGGCTCGTCCTCGTCTTCTCCTGCGTGCTGATCCACGAGCTGTCGCACTGCGCCGTCGCGCGCCGGCGTGGCGTGGGGGTCGACGAGATCATGCTGCTCCCGATCGGCGGGGTGTCCCGCATGGATCGACTGCCCGAGTCCCCGGCGAGCGAGCTCGCCATCGCCATCGCCGGGCCGCTGGCCAGCATCGGCCTGGCCCTCCTCGCCGCCACGGTCACCCTCGGCCGGGGCGACGCTGTGCTGCCGGTGGAGATGTTCACGGGCCCGCTGCCGACGAGGCTCTTCTGGTTCAACCTGCTGCTCGGCGGCTTCAACCTGCTTCCCGCCTTCCCGCTGGACGGTGGCCGCGTTTTCCGGGCGTTGCTCGAGCGGCGCATGGACCTCGAGCAGGCGACCCACCGCGCCGCCCGCCTCGGCAGGAGCATCGCCGTGGTGCTGGTGGTCGTGGGCGTCCTCCTCAACGTGTGGCTGATCGTGATCGGGGTGTTCATCTATCTGGGGGCGGGCGCCGAGGAGGCCGTCACCGTCCTTCACCAGCGCCTCGCCGGGCGGCACGTCTCCGACCTGATGCTGCTCGACCCGATGGTCCTCGAGGCGGGGTCCCCGGCCGGTGAGGTCGTTCCCCGTCTGCGCCACACGGCGCAGCGGGTCTTCCCGGTCGTCGACGGTGGCTGGTACCGCGGGATGATCTCGGCCCGCACCCTCGAGACGACGGCGCCCACGGCGCGCGTCGGCGATCTGATCGACGCGCGCACCTCATCGGTCACCGACGACGAACCCGTGGAGGACGGCGTGCTCGAACTCCTCCAGACCTCACCCCACCACGCGGTGTCGGTCCTGCACGACGCCCGGGTGGTGGGCCTGTTGACGATGGACGACGTCCGCCATCTGCTCGAACAGCCGCCCCCGCCGCAACCGCTCCCCCCACACCCACCCCCGCCGCGATAGGTGCGTCGAGCACCCGTCCGGCCGAGAACCCGAGGTTCAGAGATGGCACCTGACACCACGACCGACCCGCACCCCGTCATCGCGCTCGACCGCCTCCGCCGGGACTCGGTAGCGGTCGCCGGGGGCAAGGGCGCCAACCTCGGCGAGTTGCTGTCCGGCGGCTTCCCGGTGCCGGCCGGCTTCGTCGTGACGGCCGGCGCCTACGTCGAGGCCATGGACGCCGGCGGGGTCCGCGAGGAGCTTCTCCGGGTTGCACGCTCGGTCGAGACCTCGGACCCCGATTCACTCCAGGGGGCATCGGACCGCTGCCGGGCCCTCGTGCACGAGGCGTCCATGCCCGACGATCTGCGGGCCGCGGTCGTCCAGGCGTACGGGGGCCTGGGGGACGATGCCGTGGTCGCGGTCCGGTCCTCGGCGACGGCCGAGGACGCCGCCGGCACCTCGTTCGCCGGCATGAACGAGACCTTCACCAACATCGGCGGGGCGGCGGGCCTGCTCACCGCCATCGTCGACTGTTGGGCCTCTGCCTTCAGCCCGCGGGTGCTCGCGTACCGGGCCGGCCAGCACCTCGACGACGAACCGCAGATCGCCGTGGTGGTGCAGCAGATGGTCGAGGCAGTGGCCTCTGGGGTCATGTTCACGGTGAACCCGGCGAACGGTGACCGCCGGGTGCTCGTCATCGAGGGCGCGCCCGGCCAGGGCGAGGTCGTGGTCGGCGGACAGGTGCAGCCCGACTTCTACCTCGTGGCCAAGGACACGCTCGACATCCGCGAGGTGCGGGTGGGCGACAAGACCCACAAGATCATCCGCGGCGACGACGGCAGCGACCGCACCGTGGCCCTCGAGGGGGACGACCGGACCCGGCGTGTCCTCACCGACGAGCAGGTCGTGGAGGTGGCCGGCCTCGGGCGCAGGGTCGAGGCCCACTACGGGTCACCCCAGGACATCGAGTGGGTCTTCTCCCCGGACGGGAGCCTCCTGCTGGTGCAGTCGCGTCCGATCACCACCCTCCACGACGCCGGCACCGGGCCCGGCCCGGCCGCACCGCCCGCGACCGGCGCGTCGCCGGGTGGCGAGGGGACAGCCGACGGAGAGGTGATCGTCCGCGGCCTCGCGGCCGCGCCGGGAATCGCCCAGGGTCGCGCCCGGGTCCTCACCTCGGTGAAGGACGGGCAACGCCTCCAGGACGGCGAGATCCTCGTTGCCCCGATGACGAACCCCGACTGGGTCCCCACCATCCGACGCGCCGCCGGTCTCGTCACCGACGGGGGCGGCATGACCTGCCACGCCGCCATCGTCAGCCGCGAGTTGGGCGTACCCGCGATCGTCGGCACCCGGACCGCCACCACCGTGCTCCGCGACGGCGAGATGATCACGATCGACGGGGCGCAGGGGGTGGTGCGCGCGGGCATCGTCGACACGCCGGCCGCGAAGGCCGCCGCGCCACCCACGGTTCCGGCAACCGCAGTGGAGGCCCACCCGGAGGCTCTCGCCACCCGCCTGTACGTGAACCTCGCCATCGCGGACCGTGCCGAGGAGGTCGCCGCGCTCCCTGTCGACGGCGTGGGGCTGCTGCGGGCCGAGTTCATGATCACCGATGCGCTGGGGGGCGTGCACCCCAAGAAGCTCCTTGCCGAGGGCCGCCGGCAGGAGTTCGTGGACGCCATGGTCGACTCGGTCGGGCGGGTCACCCGCGCCTTCACCCCGCGTCCCGTCGTGTACCGCACGATGGACTTCCGGACCAACGAGTTCCGGGGTCTCGAGGGTGGCGCCGACTACGAGCCCGAGGAGAACAACCCGATGATCGGCTACCGGGGCTGCTACCGGTACGTGCGGGAGCCGGACGTGTTCGCGATGGAGCTCGAGGTGCTGGCACGCGTGCGGGAGGAGACCCCCAACCTCCACATCATGTTGCCGTTCGTGCGCACCCTCTGGGAGCTCGAGGCCTGTCTGGACCTCGTGGACGCCAGCCCACTCGGCTCGCAGCGGGGCCTCCACCGCTGGGTGATGGCCGAGGTCCCGTCGGTGGTGTACCGCATCGCCGACTACGCCGCCCTCGGCATCGACGGCGTCTCGATCGGGTCGAACGACCTGACCCAACTCGTGCTCGGCGTCGACCGCGACTCCGAGACCTGCGCCGAGTTGTTCGACGAGGGCGACACCGCCGTGCTTGCCGCCATCGAGGCGATCATCGGGGCGTGCCGGGAGGCCGGCCTGACCAGTTCGCTGTGCGGCCAGGCGCCGTCGAACCGGCCCGAGTTCGCGGAGCACCTCGTCCGCTTCGGCATCACGTCGGTGTCGGTGAACCCGGACGCAGCGGCGGCGACTCGCCAGGTGCTGGCGTCGAGCGAGCGACGACTGCTGCTCCAAGCCGTCAGGGACCGCTGAACGACCCGGCTCGCGAGCACCACCGCCGAACCGCCCGGCCGAGCGCCGAGAGCCCGTTCAGGCCCCGGTGCCGCTCGGCTCGACCGCTTCGTGCCCTCGTGCGACCAGGCGATCGAGGGCGACAGGTGTGGCCGCGAAGAGACAGCCGTCGGTCATCACCACGCGGAACGGCACACGTTCACCGTCGACCACGATGGCAAACGACGTCATCTGGACCCCGGCCGACACCGGCTCGGCATCGAAGTCCCGCAGCAGTCCGACCTGGTTGACGATGTCGGACAGCAGCACCTCGTTGGGCCAGCCCACCCATCGCTGCGCATCGAAGGGCGCCGCCCATTCGGGAGCGTCGACCTCGGTCACCTTGCCTCCCACCAGCCGAACCACGAGGGACTCCTGGCCCGACCATTCCCGCAGATCACCCAGCAGCGACTCGAGGAGCTCGGGCGAGACCGGCGTTGGCTCTCGAGCGGTGAGCTCGACGGGCACGCCGCCGGACTCGCGCAGGTCGAGATGACGACGCAGGAGGGCCACCTTCGCCTGCCACACGGCGCGGTTGCGGCCGAGGCTCGCGCCGATGCGGGCGTCCTGTGCCTCCAGCTCGTGCACCGCGGCGCGCAGGTCGGCCTCGGCCATGTTCAACACGTTGAAGCGCACGGGGAAGGTGACGGGCAACACGTCGACGGAGACGTCGAGGCCGTCGGCGCGGAGCAGGAGGTCGCCCAGTTCGTGCCAGTTCTGCGGCATGAAGCAGTAGTTGAACGAGACCGTTCCCCCGTAGCTGCGCACCGTCTCGATGAAGCGGTCGCAGTTGGCCCACACCTCGTCGTAGTCGGCACCAACCCGGACCGCCTCGATCGTCTCGGGCGTTGCTCCGTCGATCGAGAGGGTCACGTCCATCTTCAGGGCCCGCAGGTAGGCCTCGACCCGGTCATCCCAGACGGTGGCGTTGGTGACCACGTCGACCTTGGGCGGCGAATCGAGCTCGATGAGCATGTCCATGACCCGTCGGGTCTCCCTCGCGAGGAAGGGCTCGCCACCGGCGAAGGTCGCGTCCTCGAGATGGGGAAGGAAGTCGCGCAGCTCGTCGTAGAAGGCGTCGCCGTACGGGACGGCCATGGGCGGCCTGTGCTCGCGCTGGGCCCGGATGGCCGACGACCGGTCGCCGTTGCACTGGATGCACTGGAGGTTGCACGTATTCGACAGCGCGAACTCCATGCGCCGCGGCCAGGCGTGGGGCCCGGGGTCATCGGCGTAGCGGTCCCACATCGCCTCGATGCTCCGCGGCCGGTTCCCGATGGCCCGCTCGGCACCGCACTCGTCGCAACCCAACGAGTAGTCGAGTGCGTCGAGCGCGGCCGCGATCCGGGCCCGCTCGTCGCCGTCCCAGATCTCGCGGATCGAGTCCTGACCGACCACGCCCAAGGCGTGCTGGTCGTTGGCGCAGCAGACGAGGACCCGCCCGTCGGGGGTGAAGCGCAACATGGCGTGCGGCGCCTGGCAGGTCGGCTCCGCAATTGGAGCCTGGACACGCTCATGATCCTCGCCCGACCCGCGACTGCGTCTTCTGAGCATCCGTCTCTCCCTGGAGTCGCCGAGTCCCCGCTCGGCACGCGACGACGAGGGTAGGCGTCGTGGGCGGCCCCGACCACCTCGACGCTCGCCGCGTGCCCCGCACGGCCGGGTGGTTTCGGGACCTTCGCCCCTGGCCCGCCGGATGAGAACCGCCCATCATCGGAGGATCGGGCCGACGACGGCCCTCGACGGGCGAAGGCCCAGGAGGCAAGGGGCGATGGCAACGACGACCAAGAAGACTGCCGGCAAGAAGGCACCCGCGAGGAAGGCGGCCACGGCCAAGAAGAAGGCGCCTACCAAGAAGGCGCCCGCGAAGAAGACCGTCACGGCGAAGGTGACACCGAGAAAGAAGGCCGCCTCGGCAATTGCCGAGCGGTCGACCCCGGACCGGGAAGCGACCCGCGAGGCCCTGGCCGAGTGGCTCGGCGACCTCGAAGGACGCCTGCGCAGCATCGGCGCCCAGATCGAGGAGCAGACGACGGACGTCCGTCGTCGGCTCGAGCCCTTCGTCGAGCAGGCCCGCTCCGACTGGGAGGCCCTCGGCTCGGCCGTCCAGCGCATCGGCGGTGCCGCCGGCCAGGCCTGGCAGGAGTCGGCCAAGCAGGCCAGAGCAGCCGGCGACCGACTCGAGGCCGAGCTGCGCACCATCGGGGCCGATCTCCGCACCGAGGCGGCATCGAGCGGGAGCGCCTACCGGGAGGCGCTGGCCGATCTGGCGGATGCCTCACGCGAACAGGTGAAGCGACTCCGCGACCAGGCCGGGAGCACGACGGGCGGGGCGAAGGGTCAGGTCGATGCTGCGGTCGAACGCGCCGATCGGGCCCTGGACGCCCTTCGGGACTCGCTCGAGCAGCTACGGGCCCAGGCCTCCGCGAGCCGGGACGACGTGCGCGATGACGCCCGCCAACTGGTGGACGACCTGCGCCTGGCGACCCAGGAGACGGCGAAGCGCCTGCGCTCGGTCGGCGAGGACAGCTCGTCCGGGAGCGCGAAGAAGGCCTCCTGAGGTCCCCCCTCCGGGGAAGGAGCAGGACGCGGGCTCGGTGCCGGTCCAGCCTCAGGTGAGCGCGAGCAGCGACTTCGTGGCGGTGTAGATCGCGACGGCGACCAGGAGGGCGGCGAACCACCGCAGCGTCGTCTTCGCGGGAAGGCGATCGGCCATTCGGGTGCCCGTGAGCACCCCCGCGAGCGCGGCAAGGGTGAACGGGATGGTCACCGACCAGTCGACGCCGCTGCCGATCCGAGCCACCAGGGCGGTCGAAGCGTTGATGGCGATGATGAGGAGCGAGGTGCCCACTGCCTCGGGCATGGCGAACCCCAGCAGGAGGGTCAAGGCCGGCACGATCACGAAGCCACCGCCCACGCCGAACAGCCCGGTGAAGAAGCCCACCACCGTGCCCGCACCGATCACCTTCGCGACCGTCGCCAGATCGCGGTGGAGGTGGGTGTCGACCGTGGTGGTCGCGCCACGGACCGCGGCATCGGCACCGACCTTGGTGCAGCTCGGGCATCCGGTCACCATCCGCCACGCGGCAACCACGATCAGGGCGGAGAAGGCGAGCAACAGGACATCGGGGTCGAGCCGCCGGTTCAGCGCCGAGCCGGCGAACGAGCCGCCGATGCCGGCCAACCCGAAGAGCAGCCCGGCGCCGACCCGGACCCGCCCGCCACGCCAATGGTCGGCCATGCCGACGAGCGAGGCGCACCCCACCACGATGAGCGAGGTGGTGGTGGCCGCCTGGGGGCTCTCGCCCGCCACGTAGACCAGCACCGGGACGGCCAGGATCGAGCCGCCGCCCCCGAGGGCGCCGAGTGACAACCCGATCAGGAACCCCAGCGGCGAGGCCAGCCATGCCCTCACGGGTCAGTGGTCACGTCGGTGGTCACGTCGACCGTCGCGCCGCCGACGTGCTGTGACGCCCACGCCCCGTATCCGCCCAGGAGATCCGAGACCTGGGTGAACCCGGCGGCACGGAGGAGGCTGGACGCGAGGATCGACCGGTAGCCACCGGCGCAGTAGACGACCGTGGGGCGAGCGGGGTCGAGCTCACCGAGCCGGCTCCGCAGCTCGGCCACAGGGATGTTGCGGGCGCCGGCGATCGTGCCCAGCTTCACCTCGCCGGCGTTGCGCACGTCGACCAGTGCAGGGCCGTCGGCGGCGCGCAGGCGCCGGCCGAGCTCGTCGACGGTGACCCGCGAGCTGGCTTCGACCACCTCGGGATGGGCGACGAACGCCGCCAGGGGGTCGTCGAGCGCGCCCACCACCTGATCGAAGCCGATCCGGGCGAGCCGCACCCGGGCCTCGAGTGCTCCCTCGGGGTCGGCCACCAGCACGATCGGGGTGTCGTGGTCGACCACGCTTCCCGCGTACTCGGCGAAACGCCCGCCGGCCCCCACGTTGAGGGCACCCCGCAGGTGCCCGATGGCGAACGACGTGGCGTCCCTGGTGTCGAGCACCACGGCGCCCTGCGCCTGGCGGTCGAGGACCTCGTCGAGCCCGAGGGGAGCAGGTGCCTCCGTCTCGTCGAGCAGCTCGCGCCGACGTCGGTTGAGCCCCGCGTCGAACGCGAAGTAGCCCGGTGCCGTGGGCTGGCCCTCTGTCACCGCGGCGATGAACTCGGACGCGCTCATCGGGGCGAGCGCGTAGTTCGTGGCCCGCTGCTCGCCGATCGTCGAGACCGTCTCGGTGGACAGGTTCTTGCCACAGGCCGAGCCGGCGCCGTGGGCGGGATAGACCCGGGTGACGTCGGGCAGGGTGAGCAGCTTGTCGTGCAACGACCGGTACAGCTGGCCGGCCAGCTCCTCGGCCGACACCCCGACGGACGAGAGCAGGTCGGGACGCCCCACGTCGCCGACGAAGAGCGCGTCGCCCGTGAGCACGCCGTAGGGCACCTCGTCGGTGCCGTGCTCGTAGACCACGACGCTGATCGACTCCGGGGTGTGGCCCGGCGTGGCCCGCACCTCGAGCATGACCTCACCCAGGCTGACGCGCTCGCCGTCCCGGAGGCGCCTGATGGGGAAGTCGGCCGTGGCCGCCTCGCCGAACCCGATCTCGGCGCCGGTGGCCTCGGCCAGCTCGAGGTGCCCCGAGAGGAAGTCGGCGTGGAAGTGGGTCTCGACGATCAGCTCGATGCGGAGCCCTGCGGCGGCCGCGTCGTCCAGGTACTGCTGGATGTCCCGTCGCGGGTCGACCACCACGGCCCGACCGGTGCTCTCGTCGCCGATCAGGTACGACGCCTGCGAGAGGCACTCCAGGTAGTACTGCGTGAACTGCACGGCAAACTCCTTCTTTCGGCCGTCCCGCGATCCACCAACGCCGGATCAATACCCCCTAGGGTATCCTGGAGTACGGGCATCCGCGACCAGCGGGGTCCAGGTCGAACGACAATGAAGAGGAAGGGGACGACGTGGAGTTGCCAGAGGACACCGTGGCCGATCTCACCCGGCGCCTGAGCCGGGCCGAGGGCCAGCTCCGTGGGGTACAGCAGATGCTCGCCGAGGGACGCGACTGCCGCGAGGTCGCCCAACAGCTCTCGGCTGCGACCAAGGCGATCCAGCGGGCGGGATTCGTGCTGGTGACCGCCGGCCTCACCTGGTGCGTGTCCGACCCCGAGCGATCGGCCGCCGAGGGCTACGACCTCGACCAGGTCCAGAAGATGTTCCTGAGCCTCTCGTAGGCGACCGTGCCCGATTCGCCGGAAGTTGGGACCTTCGGACCTGGTGGAACTCGGCCGGATCAGCCAGAGTGACGGCGTGACTCAGCACAACAGCCCCAAGAACGTCGTGATCCTCGGTGGCGGGACCGGCGGCACGCTCGGCGCCAATCGCCTCCGCCGTGAGCTGTCCGACGATGTCCAGATCACCGTCGTCGACCAGGACGACGCTCACGTCTACCAACCGGGGCTGCTGTTCGTGCCCTTCGGCCTCACCCACTCCGAGGACATCGTGCGCTCACGCCGCCGTCAGCTGCACGCCGGGATCGACTATCGCCAGGACACCATCGACCACGTCGACGTGCCCGCGCAGGGCGTCCACCTCGCCGACGGCACGATCCTGCACTACGACGTGCTCATCGTCGCCACCGGCGCCGTGCTCACACCCGAGGAGACCGAGGGCCTCAGCGGTCCTGGGTGGATGGAGAAGGTCTTCACCTTCTACACGCCCGAGGGAGCGGGGGCGCTCGAATCCGCCCTGGCCACCTTCCAGGGCGAACGCCTCGTCGTGAACGTGGTCGACATGCCGATCAAGTGCCCGGTGGCGCCCCTCGAGTTCTGCTTCCTCGCCGACTGGTACTTCCGCGAGCGGGGCATCCGTGACCAGGTCGAGCTCACCTACGCCACCCCGCTCGATGCCGCGTTCACCAAGCCGGTCGCTTCGCAGGCCCTCGGCGGCCTGCTCGCCGAGAAGGGAATCAACCTGGTCACCGAATTCAACACCGGCGAGGTGGACGGCCTCGCCGGCAAGCTCGTCGGTTACGACGGCCGTGAGGTCGAGTTCGACCTGGCGGTCGTCATCCCACTCCACAGCGGCGCCGACTACGTGGGCCGCTCGCCGGGCCTGGGCGACGAGGTGAACTTCGTCCCCACCGACGAGCACACCCTGCAGTCGAGGGTCGCGCCGAACATCTTCGCCATCGGCGACGCAACCAACGTGCCTGCGTCGAAGGCGGGGTCGGTCACCCACTTCGAGGGCGAGGTCCTGGTCGAGAACGTCCGCCGCTTCCTCGCCGGCGAGGACCTCGACGCCAGCTACGACGGCCACGCCAACTGCTTCATCGAGACGGGCTTCCACAAGGCGCTCCTGATCGACTTCAACTACGAGACCGAGCCGCTCCCTGGGCACTTCCCCGGATCGGTGGGCATGCCGCTGCTCAAGGAGTCACGCATGAACCACCTCGGCAAGCTCATGTTCCAGTGGTTCTACTGGCACGCGCTCCTGCCCGGTCGCGACATCCCCGGCATCGGCGCCGACATGCCCACGGGCGGCAAGGACCGTCCCGGCCCGTCGGTCGAGGCCGTCGGCTCTTGACCACTCATCACCGCACGTCCAACAGGAGGAACTGACATGCCCACCCGAACCATCGCCGGCGCCACCGTCGAGGTGAACGACGAAGGGTTCTTCACCCAACCCGACCAGTGGAACGAGGACATGGCGGCCGAGCTCGCCTCGGAGGTCGACATCGACCCGCTCACCGAGGGCCACTGGAAGATCATCAACTTCATGCGGGAGGAGTACGCGGAGAAGGGCACCGGCCCCACCGTGCGCGTGATGGGCAAGACATCGGGCGTCTCGGTCAAGGAGCTCTACCAGCTCTTCCCGAAGGGACCCGCCAAGATGGCCGCCAAGATCGCCGGCATCCCCAAGCCGCGCGGCTGCATCTGAGCCAGCCCGGCCGGCCCGGCCCAACCGGCCGGTCCGCAGCACACATCCACCAACACGACAGGAGAGTGACGCCATGGGCGACACCATCGAGAAGGTATCCATCATCATGTCGAAGGGATCCCTGGACGGGATCTACCCCGGCCTCATCATGGCGAACGGCGCCCGCGCCGAGGGCATCGACGCCAACCTGTTCTTCACGTTCTTCGGCCTCGACGCCATCCACCAGAAGCGCCACGACCACATCAAGATGGCGACCGTCGGCAACCCCGGGCTCCACTTCGCCACCTGGGCCGGCGGCCTTCCCGGCGTCTCGACCATGATGACGCACTACATGGAGCACAAGATGGACGCGCTCGACATCCCGCCGATCCCGGAGTTCATCGAGATGATCGCCGACACCGGCGCCGGCCTGTACGCCTGCAAGGCGTCGGTCGACCTGTTCGGCCTCAGCGAGGAGGACCTCATCCCCCAGGCCCGCGAGATCATCACCGTCGGCGAGTTCTACGAGATGGCCGCCGGGGGAGAGATCATCTTCACCTGAGCGGTGGGTACGGTAACTGCCCTGGCGCCACAAGGGGGAGAAGCAAATGGGCAAGATCCGCACCACGGGAGTCGGCGTGCTGGTCGGTGCCCTGTTGCTGGCGGCATGCTCGTCTTCGAGCGGCCAGCCCTCCGCTTCGCCCGCTTCCACGGCCTCGACCGCCTCCACCGCCACCACCGAGGAGGCGACGGGGGCGCGGTTCGATCCTGATGCGGTCGCCAGGGTGACCGTCGACGGGCCGATCACCGGGGGCGCCGGCAAGCCGGTGCTCGGGCCGGCCGGCCCCGACCTCGGCGCCCTCGGCTACACCGAGGAGGAGTTCTTCCTCTCGGGCACAGCCGGCTCGTACACGAGCGCCGAGCCGCTCACGAGCGACGGCGAGTGGACGGTCGGGCCCGACAGCTCGGCCGACTACACCAACCGCATCCTCGTGCGACGCCCCACCGACGACGCCGACTTCAACGGCACGGTGTTCGTCGAGTGGCTCAACGTGAGCGGCGGCCTCGACGCCTCACCCGAGTGGACGCTCGCCCACGTGGGTCTCATCCGCTCGGGCGCCGCGTGGGTCGGCGTGTCGGCGCAGGCCGCGGGCATCTCGGGCCAGGGCGGCCTGGCCGCCGCCCTTCGCCTCCAGAACGCCGACCCCGAACGCTACGGCGCGCTCCACCACCCTGGTGACAGCTTCTCGTACGACATGTACAGCCAGGCCGGGGCCGCCGTCCGAACCCAGGCCGACACGGTTCTCGGCGGGCTCACGCCGGAGCGGATCATCGCGGGCGGGCAGTCACAGTCGGCGTTCCGGCTGTCCACCTACGTCAACGCCCTGGCCCCGATCCAACGGGTGTACGACGGCTACCTGATACACAGCCGCGCCGACGGCGCCGCCCCGCTGTCCGAGGCGCCCCAGGCGGACGTGCCCGCACCCAGCCCCACGCTCGTGCGCACCGACCTCGACGTGCCGGTGCTGGTCTTCTCCACCGAGACCGACCTCTCCGCCGACGGCCTGGGCTACTCGGCGGCCCGCCAACCCGACACGGACCACGTGCGGGGCTGGGAGGTCGCCGGCACGGCCCACTACGACGCCTACGGCCTCGGCCTCGGCGACGCCGACGACGGGTCGGGTGCAGCCGACGCGGCCGCGCTCGCCGCGCTCTCGTCGCCACCCAGCACGGTGTACGGCGGCGTCATCAGCTGCGACAGCCCCATCAACGCCGGGCCCCACCAGTACGTGCTGCGCGCGGCCATGGCGGCCCTCGACGACTGGGTCCGCACCGGCGAACCGCCACCCGAGATGCCCCGGCTCGAGCTCGAGGACGATCGTCGGGCCTTCGTGCTCGACGAGAACGGCAATGCGGTGGGCGGCATCCGCAACCCCTACGTGGATGCCCCGGTGGCGGCTCTCTCCGGCCTCGGCCAGTCGGGCACCAGCTTCTGCTCCCTGTTCGGCACCACGGCGCCCTTCGACGAGGCCGAGCTCGCGGGCCGCTACCCCTCCCATGCGGCGTTCGTCGAGCAATGGGACCAGGCAGCCGGCGAGGCGGTCGATGCCGGGGTCCTTCTGGCGGACGACGCCGAGCAGCTGCGGGCAGCGGCGGCAGGGGCGACGATCGGCGGCTCATCCCGATGAGCATCTAGGGTCCGGCCATGAAGTTCGGCATCGCCTTCGCCAACACCGTCACCTTCGCCGGGCGCGACGGGCTCACCGACCTGGCCCGCCATGCCGAGGCCGCGGGCTTCGAGTCGCTCTGGACGGTGGAGCACGTGGTCTACCCCGACGGCTACGAGTCGGCCTACCCCTACGACCGCAGCGGCAAGATGGCGGGCGAAGCGTCCACGCCCATCCCCGACCCACTCATCTGGCTGTCGTTCGTGGCCGCGGCCACCACCACGTTGCGCCTCGGCACCGGCATCTTGATCCTGCCCCAACGCAACCCGCTGGTGCTGGCCAAAGAAGTGGCGACCCTCGACGCGCTGTCGGGCGGGCGCGTCGAGCTGGGCATCGGCGTCGGTTGGCTCGAAGAGGAGTTCGACGCGCTGGGGGTGCCCTTCGAGCGGCGAGGGGCCCGCACCGACGAGTACGTCGACGCCCTGCGCGCCCTCTGGGCCGACGACCACGCGTCGTTCTCGGGCGAGTTCGTGTCGTTCGACGGGGTGAGCAGCAACCCGAAGCCGGCGAACGGCCGGGTCCCGGTCCACGTGGGTGGTCACAGCCGCAAGGCGGCCGAACGGGCCGGCCGCCTCGGCGACGGCTTCTTCCCCGCCAAGGGCGACCTGGACATGCTCATCGACGTGATGCGTGAGGCCGCGGCCACCGCCGATCGGGATGCGGAGGCCATCGAGGTCACCACCGGCAACGCCGACGTGCTCGGCGAGGCCGGCCCCGAGGCCGTGGCGGCGCTGGCCGACCAGGGCGTCGACCGGGTGGTCGTGCCGGCGTTCGTGTTCCTGGGCAACCCCGCCGAGGACCTCGCCGCGTTCGGCGAGCGCGTGATCCGGCCCGTGAACGGTCCCTGATCGGGACTTTGGTCCATAGGCAGGGACCCCGCGACCGCTCACACTGAAGCCATGAGCGAACACGCCACAACTGCCTCGCGCACGGGAACCTTTCTCTGGGAAGGTCGGCGACTGGCCTACGAGGAGTACGGGGAGGGCGATCACCTCTTCCTGTACATGCACGGGATCCTCATGGACTCCGAGATGAACCGGGACCTGGCCCGGACGCTGGCCGCCAGGGGCCACCGCGTGGTCCTGCTCGACCTGTTGGGCCACGGGCGCAGCGACAAGCCGACCCACGCCAGCGAATACCGCATGGACACCTACGCCGACCAGGCCGTCGCGTGCCTCGACCACCTCGGGGCGGACGAGGCCATCATCGGCGGCGTCTCGCTCGGCGCCAACGTCAGCCTCCACATGGCGGTCAGGGCCCCCGAACGGGTCACCGCCCTGGTGCTCGAGATGCCCGTGCTCGAATGGGCGGTGCCGGCCGCCGCCATGTTGTTCACGCCGCTCGTCGTCGGCCTGCACTACGCCCGACCCTTGTTCGCCGGCCTCTCGGTGCTCGCCAAGCGCTTCCCCCGCACCCCGATCGCGGCGCTCAACAGCGCCGTCCGGGGGTTCTCGGCCCCACCCGAGGTTCTGGCCGCCATCCTCCACGGCGTGCTCGTCGGCCCGGTCGCCCCTTCGGGCCGGGAGCGGTCACAGATCAAGGCCCCGGCCATCGTCATCGCGCACCGGCGCGACCTGATCCATCCCTTCAGCGACGCCGAGAACCTCGTCGGGCAACTGCCCGACGCCGAGTTGGTGGCCGCCCACTCGTCGGCCGAGCTGCGGCTCCGACCCGACCGGCTCACCGACGAGATCGCCGCCTTCCTCGATCGGGTCTGAAGTCCCGCCCCACCCTCTCCCGCCCCACCCTCTCCCTACCACCCCGCCCCGGTCCGGCTCAGGTCGCCGGGGCCGCGCAGGCCAGGTAGAGCGTCACGCCGAAGCGGCCCACGTCGCCGTGGCCGTGGTCCCACCCGCCCCGGATCCGAGCGGCGCAGGTGGCCATGCCGTACTGCCCGATGGCGGCGACCACGGCCGGCCGGCAGCGCTCGGCCGCCTCCCCCACCACCCGTCCCACCTCGAGGCCGTGCACGCGCACCCCGAGGGTGTGCCGATCATGGGAATCGCCGAGGAAGGGGACCAGTTCGGCCACGACCTCCTGGTCCACTCCTTTGGCCCGACGCCTGCCCGTCAACTCGAGCAATTCACGCTGGTGCCGGAACTCGCCCACCACCGCAACGGCCGCCCCTCGGGGCAGGGTCGGGGCCCCGTGGCTCGGGGGGCCGGGGCGGGTGGGCTCGTCGAGGACGAGCGCCAACTGCTCGACGCCGCCCTGCGGTCGACGGGCCAGGTCGACCAGCCAGTCGGGTGCGGCGGCGACCAGGTGCCCCTCGGGCTCATGGGCGACCTCCCAGTGGTAAGCCATGGCGGACGAGTGGACGCTCGGCGGGATCGTCACCAACCCGCCGTCGGCCTGGATCGCCAGGCCCGGGGCCACGGGCCCACTCGGCAACCTCGGGCCCTGATGGCGGAAGAACACCTGGCGCTCGACACCGGCGAGGCGGGCCTCGGGGCACGATGGGAGCGGCCCCGAGGTTGCCTCGAGATGCGCGAGGGTGCCGTCGCCACCCCGACGGTGGTCGATGTCGAGGACCAACAGGCCGGACAGCATGCCGGTGACCACCCCGAGGTTGGCGTCGGGCCAACGGCGCCACCACCGGCCCACCTCGGCGATGCCGGCCCGGTGGTGCTCGAACGGCTCGGCCGGCACCCGGGGATGACGACCGGGCGTCGGGCACGCCGGGTCGCCACAGGTGCAGCGACCGAGCGGCGCTGTGTGCAGCGGCACGACCGACCACCCCCAGTCGATGGCAGCCACGGCCGCGACCATCGCCGGCGGGTCGGGCGCAGCTTCTGGCATGGTGCCAGTCAACGCCCCGGCCCGCCCCCCGTCCAGCGCCGAACCCGCACCCCCACCTGTTCCTGGTACCGGGTTCCTGGTATCGGGTTCCTGGTACCGGCGCTCGTCGTCCGAGCGGTGATCCCGATCCCGGGAGGGCGAAGGGACCGAAGCGGGGGGTAAGGGGGTGGGTCGGGAGCAGGGTGGCTGTCGTAGGATCGGCCCGTGATCGGCCCCGACGACTACCCCGACCGAGACGCGGCGGAGGCCGCCTTCGCCGCCCATGTGGACCCGGGCAAGGTCGACCTGTGGCGCCTCGGCGGGCTGCAACTCGTGATGGGCGAGCGCGAAGGGGCCCGGTTCCGGGACGCCTACTCGGGCCGGTGGTTCTACAACTGCCACTCCAACGGCGGCGTGTTCAACCTGGGCCACCGCAACCCCCGCGTCATCGCGGCCGTGCGGGCGGGCCTCGACCGAGCTGACATCGGCAACCACCACCTCGTCAGCGCCTACCGGGCCGCCGCTGCGGAGCGACTCGCGGCGACGACGGACGGGGCGCTGCCGGGCGTGGTCTTCTCGGTGGGCGGCGGCGAGGCCGTCGACCTCGCGCTCAAGGTGGCGCGGGCCCACACCGGCCGCGACGCGATCGTGTCGGTGGAGGGCGCCTACCACGGGCACACCGGCCTGGCCCTCGCCGCAGGGAGCCCCGACGAGCAGTTGCTGTTCCGTCACCGCCTGCCGGGGTTCGAACGGGTGCCCTACAACGACCTCGCCGCCATGACCGCCCGTATCGACGAGCGCACCGCCGCGGTCATCCTCGAGGCCATTCCGGCCACGGCGGGCTTCCCGATGCCCGAGCCCGGCTATCTGGCCGGCATCGAGGCCGCCTGCCGCGCCGCGGGCGCGATGCTCGTGATGGACGAGGTGCAGACCGGCCTCGGCCGCACCGGAACCGTCTGGTACCACCAGCAGGAAGGGATCACCCCTGACCTGTTGATCACCGGCAAGGGCCTCTCGGGCGGCATCTACCCAATCGCGGCCACGCTCATGACGACCGATGTGCACCGGTTCTTCGGCGAGCACCCGTTCTCTCACGTGTCCACCTTCGGGGGTGCCGACCTCGGGTGCGTGGCCGCCGCCGAGGTCTGCGACATCATCACCGAGGACGGCTTCGCCGACCGGGTCGAGGCGGTCGGCCGCACGTTCGAGGAGGCCTTCGCCGACCTCGACTTCGGCATCCGGCGTCGTGGCCTGCTGCTCGCCCTCACCTTCGGCGACCGCCACGGCGGCATGACCGCCATGAAGCGCCTCTTCGACCGGGGGGTGTACGCCTTCTTCGCGAGCTACGACCCGTCCGTGCTCCAGTTCAAGCCCGCGCTGACCGTCACCGACGACGATGTCGAGGCCATCATCGCCATCGTCCGCCGCACCTTCGCCTGATCGGCACCCCGGCCCTATCTTTTGCCACTCTTCGTGTCATAAGATCGGCCCATGACGAACTACGAGCCGTTCGAGGGTGCCATCGCGCGGACACAGGCCGAGTCGACCCCGTGGTGGCCGACGCCACCCCATCCGGGCGACGACGCCCCCAACGTGGTCGTCATCCTCATCGACGACCTCGGGTTCTCGCAGTTCGGGTGCTTCGGGTCCGACATCGAGACGCCGAACATCGACCGTCTGGCCGCCGGTGGCCTCCGCTACACCAACTTCCACGTCACCCCGCTCTGCTCGCCCACCCGAGCCGCGCTGTTGACGGGTCGCAACCACCACAGCGTGGGCGTGCGCTCCGTCTCCAACTTCAACAGCGGCTACCCGCACATGCGGGGCCACATCTCGAACCACGCCACCACCGTGGCCGAGGTGCTCCGCGACGAGGGCTACGCCACCTTCGCCGTGGGCAAGTGGCACCTGTGCGCCATGGAGAACGCCTCGGCTGCCGGCCCCTACGACCAGTGGCCCTGCCAGCGGGGCTTCGACCGGTTCTACGGGTTCATGGAGGGCGAGACCGACCAGTTCCACCCCGAGCTGGTCTACGACAACCACGCGGTCGAGCCGCCCGCCGGGCCCGACGAGGGCTACCACCTCAGCGAGGACCTGGTCGACCACGCCATCGGCTTCGTGCACGACACCAAGTCGATCCGGCCCGACCGGCCGTTCTTCCTCTACCTGGCGTTCGGTGCCACCCACGCCCCCCATCAGGCCCCGCCCGACTACCTCGAGAAGTACCGCGGCCGTTACGACGCCGGTTGGGACGTGGCCCGCGAACAGTGGTTCGCCCGGCAGATCGACCAGGGGCTCCTGCCTGCCGAGACCGAGCTCGCGCCGCGGAACCCGGGGGTCGAGGCGTGGGACGAGCTCCCCGACAACCAGCGCCGGCTCGCCTCACGCATGCAAGAGGCATTCGCCGCGTTCCTCGACCACACCGACGCCCAGATCGGCCGGGTCGTCGACACCCTCGAAGCGCTCGGCGAGCTCGACAACACCATGATCGTGCTGCTGTCCGACAACGGGGCCAGCCAGGAGGGCGGCCCGTTCGGGGTGATGCACGAGATGAAGTTCTTCAACTTCCTGCTCGAGACCCCCGACGAGGCCGTTCGACGCCTCGACGACATCGGCGGCCCCCACAGCCACGCCAACTACCCGTGGGGATGGGCCCAGGCCGGGAACACCCCGTTCAAGTGGTACAAGCAGAACACCCACGAGGGCGGGGTCCACGTGCCGCTCATCGTGCACTGGCCTGCCGCGATCGACGACGCCGGCGGGCGCCGCGACCAGTTCCACCACGTGAACGACATCGTGCCCACGATCTACGAGGCCCTCGGCGTGACGGCCCCCGACCTCTACCGCGGCCGTGAGCAGATGCCGATCACCGGGACGTCGATGCGCTACTCGTTCGACGACGCCGAGGCGCCCACCGCCAAGGCCGTCCAGTACTACGAGATGATGGGCCACCGAGGCATCTACGCCGACGGTTGGAAGGCCGTCACCAGGCACCAGGCGGGCACCTCGTTCGACGACGACGACTGGGAGCTCTACCACCTCGACGCGGACCGGTCCGAGTGCAACGACCTCGCCGCCGAGATGCCGGAGAAGGTGGCCGAGCTCGTCGCGCTCTGGTGGCGCGAAGCCGAGGCGAACGGCGTTCTGCCCCTCGACGACCGCACCATCGAGCTCTTCGGCGCCCGCTTCCGCGACCACTCGCCCCACCCGCCCAGCCGTCATTACACCTACTACCCCCCGATGACCCCGCTGCCCGGGCAGGTCGCCGCCGCCCTCGGCGGCCGGAGCTGGGACCTGCTCGCCACCATCGACCGCCCGGCAGGTGCGGGGGGCGTGCTCTACGCCACCGGAACCGGCAACTCGGGCTTCAGCCTCTTCGTGCAGGACGACCACCTCGTGTTCGACTACAACTGCTTCGCCGAGCACCACGTCGTCGTGTCCGACGCCCCGGTGCCCGGCGGTGCATCGGTGGTCGGCGTCCGGTTCCGTCGCGACGGCGAGGGCGACGGCGGTCGGGCGACCCTGGTGATCGACGGTGCCTCGAGCGGCGAGGTCTCGTTCCCCTTCGCCATGCGCATGATCAGCAGCGTCGGCCCGAGCGTGGGGTACGACCACGGCTCACCGGTGAGCGAGCACTACCACGACGCCTTCCCCTTCGAGGGCCGCCTCGAGCGGGTGGACATCACCCTCGTGAAGCCGGGCGCGAGCGATGCGGCCGAGGACGCGGCCACCGACGAGCGCTCCACCATGTCCCGCCAGTGACCTCCCCCGCCCCGGCACCGCGCGATCCCACCTCGGTCGACTTCCACTTCGACATCATGTGCCCCTACGCCTACCAGACCTCGCTCTGGATGCGTGAGGTGCGCGACACCGCCGGCATCGACGTGAACTGGCGGTTCTTCAGCCTGGAGGACATCAACCGGGCAGAGGGCAAGAAGCACCCCTGGGAGCGGCCGTGGTCCTACGGCTGGTCGATGATGCGGGTCGGGGCGCTCCTGCGGCGCATCGACATGCAACTGCTCGACCAGTGGTACCTGGCCGCGGGCACGGCCCTCCACGTGGACGGGCGCAAGCCGCACCGGCCCGAGGTGGCCGAGGCCCTGCTCACCGAGCTCGACCTCGACCCCGCCTACGTGCAACAGGCGATCGACGACTCCACCACCCACGACGAGGTGATGGCCGACTATCAGCGGGTGGTGGAGGCCGGGGGTTGGGGGGTGCCGACACTCGTCTTCGCGGACGGCCAGGCCCTCTTCGGCCCCGTGCTCATCGACCCGCCCACCGGAGACGCGGCCGTGCGCCTGTGGCGTTCGGTGACCGGGTGGCTGGAATTCCCCAACGTCTACGAGATCCAGCGGCCCAAGCGACGCGCCGACGTCGAGGCCATCGCCACCGCGTTCACGCCCTACTTCGAGGCCCGCGACTGGGTCAGCATCCAGAAGGAGACCCCCTGATGCCCACCACCGTGGACCACGACCACCACGTCACCCTGCTCGCCGAGGAGTGGGCGGCCATCGACGACCTCTACACCGGGTTCGACGACGGGCACTACGCCACCGCCACCTGCCTGCCGGGCTGGACGGTGAAGGACCAGCTCAGCCACCTGCTCGGCACAGAGGCGATGCTCGACGGCGAGCCCACTCCGTCGGTCGACGTGTCGCACCTCACGCACCTGCGCAACGACATCGCCCGCGCCGGCGAGGCCTGGGTGGAATCCCTGCGCGCCGTGCCGGGGCCCGACGTGCTCGACCGCTTCCGTTCGGTCACGCAGCGTCGGCTGGCCTCGTTGCGGGCGATGACCCAGGCGGACTTCGACGCACCGTCGTGGACACCAGCAGGCCCCGACGAGACCTACGGCCGCTTCATGCGCATCCGCCACTACGACTGCTTCCTGCACGAGCACGACACACGGGCGGCCGTCGGAGCGCCCGACCGCGACGATCCTTCCCATGTGCGGTCTGCACTCGACGAGGTGGCCACCGGCCTCGGCTACATCGTGGGGCGGAAGGCGGGCCTCCCGGCGGGCAGCTGCGTACGCATCGACGTCGAGGGCTCGGTGAACGACACGTGGCTGATCGAGGTCACCGACCGGGCCCGGGTGGTCGAGCACCTCGACGGTGGGCCGACCGTCGCCATCACCCTTCCCACCATGTTGTTCCTCCGGCTCACCGGCGGCCGCCAGGACCCGGTGCCCCATGTCGGCACCGACATCGCGCTCTCGGGCGACGATGCGCTCGCCCGGCAGCTCGCCACCCACCTCGCAGTCACGATCTGACGGCCCGCCCATGCCCGCGGAAGCAGCAGAGTCGGTGGACGGCAGGACGGCCCGGCGCGACCGCAACCGCGAGGCGGTGCTCGACGCCGTCATCGAGCTGTTCACCGAAGGCGCCCTCGACCCGGGGGCCGCCGACGTGGCCGACCGATCGGGTGTCTCCCTCCGGTCGGTGTACCGGTACTTCGACGACCTCGACGAGCTCGCCCGGGCGGCCATCGCCCGCCAGATGGAGCGCTTCGCCCCCCTCTCGGAGATCCCCGACCTCGGCCAGGGGCCGCTCGGCGACCGCATCGAGCGGATCGTGGTCGGGCGGACCAAGCTCTACGAGGCCATCGCCCCGACTCGTCGGGCGGCCCTCCAGCGGGCAGCCGAGAACCCGATCATCGCCAGGCAGATCGAGGTCACCCTCGGGCTGCTCCGTCGACAGGTCGAGAAGATGTTCGCGGTGGAGCTGGCGGCCATGGGCGCCGCCGAACGGCGCGAAGTCGCCGCGGCGCTCGACCTGCTGTTGGGGTTCGACGCCTTCGAGCACCTGCACCGCAGCGGTGGTCTGACCGGCACTGACGCCCGACGGGTGGTGACCCGGGCCGTCGCCGCGCTCTTCGGCACCGCCCGCTGACGACCCCGGTTCCCGACCCGGTCGCTCGCGTCGGCAGGAGCTACCGCGACGAGTCGGCGGTGGGTTCGAGGGCGGCCGCGAGCAGGCCCATCATCTCGCGGGCGACCATCGGCCCGGCGTTTTGGTTCTGGCCCGTGACCAGGTTGCCGTCCACCACCCAGTGGTTGGCGAACGGGTCGCGGAACCGGTGCTCGGCCTCGAACACCGCCCCCAGGCGACGGAGCTCGGTCTCGGGATGGTGAGGGGTGGACTCGATGCCCAGTTCGTGCACCTGCTTGTCGGTGACACCGGTGACCCGGCGCCCCTCGACCAGCGGCCGACCGTCGGTGGCCAGGGCGTTGCGCAGCCCCAAGGGGCCGTGGCACACCCCACCGATGATCCTGCCCTCGGCGTTGGCCTCGGTGATGCGGTCGGCCAGCACCTCGGAGAAGCCGAAGTCGAACGCCGCCCCCCAACCGCCGGCGAGGAAGACCAGGTCGTAGTCCGCCATGACGAGCGAACCGAGGGCCAGCGAGTCGCTGACCTTGGCCCGCAACACGTCGTCGGCGAGGAACCGGTCGTCGGCGTCGCTGCGCAGCACGGGCTTGAGCGACAGCGGGTCGACCGGGATCGTGCCGCCCTTCGGGCTGGCCACGTCGACGACCATCCCCGCGTCGAGGAACGCGTAGTACGGCACGGTCATCTCGGACGAGTAGACGCCGGTGGCCTTGCCGATGTCGAGCACGCCGTGGTTCGTGCACACGATGAGGGCACGGCGACCCGACAGATCGACATCGACCCGCACCTCGTCCTCGGGGTGCATGCCCAACTTCTGCACGGCCTTGCGCAACCACCGGGCCGGCGGTGGCGGTCGGTCGATTGCGGGGGCCGCGTCGCGTGCCGCGTACGGCCAGGGTGTGTGCCGTTCGGGCACCCGCCGTTCCCGTTCGACGGCCAGGCGGGCACGGAGGTGGCCGAACACGGCGGACGCGCCCCCGTCGTGCCATCGGTTGACGGCCTCGACCGGGTCGTCGTCGAGGTCGTAGAGCTCCCACTCGTCGGCGACGGGCACCGTGCGGAACGCTTCACCGCCGGGGCCGTTCGACGCCAGGTGACGGATGCCGGGCTCGGTCCACGTCGCCGGGTCGTCGAACGTGCGCACCACCTTCCACAGGTGCCCGGCACCGCCCGGGGCGTCGGCTTCGGGAACGGCGGCGACCAGGCCCTCGAAGTTCGACCCCACGTACGCCGGCAGTCGGATGCGCAGCGGCCCCGGCGGATGTTCGGTGAGGTTGAGGCGCCGGGCGATGCCGGACGCGCCGGTGTCACCCTCGAGCATGTTGTCGCGGGTCATCAGGTAGGCGACGCGGGTGCCGACCTCGGGCTCTCCCGCCTCGGCGGACTCGACGAGCGGCATCAGGTCCTCACCCGGCAGGTCGTGGAATTCGGAGAACGACGGGCGGAGCTGGTCGGCCACGGTGGCCCGGTCGACCCCGGCGGCAGAGAGCAGTGTGGGCACCAGGTCGACGTGCGAGGTGGGCGTGCGGGTGATGGTGGCCGCGCTGGTGGCGCCGGCGCCGATGCGCACGATCGAGAAGGGGACGCGGGTGGCCTCGTCGTAGAGGTTGAACCACTTCTGGTGCATGCCGCCGTGTGCGCCCAGCAGGTCGCCGTGGTCGGCGCTCCGGACGAGCACCGCGTTCTGCGAGCCGTTCTCGGTGACGGCGCGGCGCACGCGGTCGAGGGGGGCGTCACCTTCGGCGTGCAGGCGGTAGTAGAGGTCGCGGTAGGCCTGCTCGTTGCGCTCGTAGAGGCGGGCGACTGCCGGCGCCGGCCCGTAGCCCGAGTAGTAGGCGTTGCGGTAGGCGATCTGGGCGGCCGGCTTGGTGGTCATGTCGTCGTGGCGCGTGGGCGCCTCTGGCACATGCGGCGGGTCGAGCCTCGACGCCGCGAGCGGGCTCCGACGCTGCCAGATCGGGAACAGGACGATGTCGTGGGGATTGACGAAGCTGGCCACGAGGAGGAAGGGCCGGAGCGCCTGCCTGTCACCGGCCCGACGCCGCTCGTAGCGGTCCTCGAGCCACGCCACGACGCGATCGGCGATGAGTGGGTCACGGCGCAGGCCGCTGTCCGCAAGCGCCCCGCCGTGGGGCTCGGGGCCAACCCAACCCGAGAAGCCGAAGTCGTCGAGGGGGTCGGCGTCGAGGTAGGCGGCGACGGCATCGGCGATGACGGTGCCATCGGAGGTGTTGGTCGCGAGGCGACCCCCGGTGGCTGGATCGGCCAGGTCGGCGTGACTGATGTGCCACTTGCCGTCGTAGTGGGTGTCGTACCCGGCGGCGCGGAACCAGTGACCCAGGGTCGGCACCTCGCCCGCGCGGAGCCAACGCATGCGGGAGTCGTCGGCCATCTTGCCCAGGCCGTCGGTCTGGGTGACGCCGTGGACGTCGGGGTACTGGCCGGTGAAGAGCGTGGGTCGACTCGGCACGCAGGCCAGCGACCCCGTGTAGTGACGCTCGAAGCGCACCCCGTGGTCGTCGAACCAGCGGCGGCCCGTGAGGGTGCTGTCCCGCCACCGCCGCAACGGCTCGGACTCGTAGGGCGGCACGGCGCGTTCCTCGTCGGTGAGGATGATCACGATGTCGGGTCGGGCCTCCGCGTGAGCGTGCTCGGGAGCATCGACGCTCATGGCCGGTCCTCTGCGGGAGCGGCCGCCACGTACCCGGCCAGGCCGTCGAGCATCGACTCGGAAGCCCGGCCGAGCAGTCGCCCGAGGACCCTCGCGCCGATCTTCCCCTTCGGCCCCGGGCCAGGCTCGATGACGGTGGTGAGCGTCGCCTGTGTCCCCTCGCCGACCGCCTCGAGGGCCCACCGGTTCGTGACGGCCCGGGCGAACGGGGGCAGTCCCTCGAGCGAGTACGCCAGGTTGAGGGGCGGATCCCATTCGGTGACGGTCTCGAGGAGGGCCATGCGTCCCACCTGCACCCGTCGTGCCGCCCCGACTCCGGCGGTCACCGCCGTGGTGAAGGACGAATGATCCACGTCGGGCGCCCACCGGCTGATCTGGTCGAAGGCCGCGAGCGCGGCCCACACCTGCTCGGGCGGTGGCCTGAGTCTCCGTGAGCGGCTGCTGTCGCTGGACCCGGTCATGTGACACATCCTATGCCACTACTTGCCGGTCACGACTCGGATTCAGGCCGGTCAGCCGGCCAGTCAGTCGGTGTGGGTCACCCGTCGTCCCGTGATGGTCGTCGGGTGCACGACCAGCCAATGGTCCTTGGCGCCTGACGCCCACGGCCGCAATGGCAGGGCCCTGACCCGCTCGGCCTGCGCGGCCCCCACCACCTCGTCGGCGCGGCCCGACACCAGGACGCTCCACCCCTCCTCGGTCTCGACGTCGAACTCGTCGATCTCGAAGGCGACGGCCATCTCGCGTACCGCAGCGTCGAACTTGGTGCCCTCGGCCGTGCGGAAGACGATGGCCTCGCCGTCCATGGCGTAGTTGACGGGAAAGATCAGGGGTCGGCCATGGGCCACCACCGCAAGCCGCCCGACCTGCTGCCGGCCCAGCAGGTCGAGGCACTCGACCTTGGTGAGACGTTCCAGGCCACTGTGCTCGTCGATCAAGCGCATGCGGCCATCGTTTCGCGCCGCCGGTGGGCCCGCCAGTGCCGAAGGTCCCGAACCCTCGCCCCGCACCGAGCCCGTGGCGACGGCGAGGATCGTGGAGACCTACGGGTGGTGGAGTGCGGCGTTGATGGCGGTGGTGTTGGCAGCGGTGATGTTGAAGGTGGTGGCGCCGGCGTACGTGGGGCTGTTGTTCCAGTATTCCTGGGTGCGGCCGCCATTGGGGTCGACGAACGTGGCCCGGTAGGTGCCGGGGGCCAGTCCCGGCAGGGTGTAGGTGCCGTTGGCGGCGGTGACGGCCCCGCCGGCGATGCCGGTGGGCCCGATCGCGACGACCCAGGCGCCGGGGACCCCGGTGGCGGCGGGGTCGTCGACGATGGTGCCGGCCATGGCCCCGGTGTTGGGGTCCAGTTGGGCGTTGGTGACCGCGGGCGCGGTGACCGACGCGGCGGTCTCGATGCCGGTGAGGGGCACGTTGTCGTGCCATTCCATGTTGTGGCGGCCGGTCGAGTCGAAGAAGATCAACTTGTAGGCGCCCGCGACCACGTCGAGGTTGTAGGCGCCGGCGGCGTTGGTGGTCGCGGCGCGCACGATCTGGTAGTCCGCGGCCCGCAACGCCATGACGTACACCCCGGCGAGGGGGGCGGCGGTGCCGGCCTCGGTGACGGTGCCCGACAGCACGGCGCCGCCCCCGACCGGGGTCTGGGTGGGCAGCGACGCGTTCGCGGTGGTCGAGGCCCCGGCGGTCACCGTCGCGGGCGTCGAGCCCTGCAGGGTCGACGAGTTCGGGAGGAACCGGGCCTGATGAGCGCCGGCGGGGTCGATGAACCCGACGAAGTGGGTGCCCGGCGCCAACCCGGCCAGCGCGAACTGCCCGGCCCCGTTCGCGGTCGCGCCGCCCTCGGCGAGCGTGGTCGACCCGTTGAACGCGACCGTCAACGCCCCCGGGATCGCCGCGTTCGTGCCGCTGTCCACCACCGTGCCCGAAACCGTCCCACGCGTCGCCGCCAACACCGGGTCCGCGTCGACCATGGTGCCCGCGGTCACCGTCACCTGGGTCGGCGCGCCGAACAGCGCCGCGGTGTGGCCCCCGGCCGGGTCGATCACATACAAGAAGTACGAACCCGCCGGCACCAGCGCCGAGAAGTCACCCGAACCGTTCGCCACACCACCACCCGCGATCGAGAAATCAGACGACCGCAACACCGCCACGAACGCCCCCGCCACCGGCGACCCCGAACCCGACTCGGTCACCGTGCCCGACACCCCCGACGGGCCCGCCGGCGTCACCGACACGTTCACCGTGTTCGACACCACCGCGGCGGTCTCGTTCGAGTCCGCCCCCGCCGTGTTCGACAACGTCGGCACGTTCCCCGCGCCCGTCGTCACCACACAATCCAACGTCACGTGCGCACCCACCGCCAACGCACCCGGCGAACCCGCACAACCCGGCGCGCCCGCATCGGTCACCACCACCCCCGTCAATGGCACGTTCCCCGTGTTCGTCGCCGTCACATGGAAATGCACCCCCGCACCCGCCACCACCGACGTCTCGTCAGCCGACTTCGACACCGACAACCCCGGCGTCCCCACCAACGTCGACGCGATCACCTGGCTCGGCGTGTCCGGGGTGCAGGGCATGGGCAGGTCGTTCCAGTTGATCGACCCGATGAAGAAGCCGAAGTCCTTGTTGTACTTGATCTCGATGGTGGTCGACGGCGGGTGCCACACGATGCTCGTCCCCGGCGCGGCCGTGACGGTGGGGTTGATGGTGATCGTCGGCATGACCACCGGTACCCACACGCCCGCCGACTGCTCGACCTCGGGGGTGGCCGGGATGGCGTCTGCGTTGATGCGTATCCGCGAGCCGGACACGGGGCTCTGCACGCGGACGATCAGGTTGCTACCCACCCGACTGGCGGTGACGTAGGTCTTCAGCGGCGACTGGGTGGGCGTGATCGTCGTGAGGTCGAGGCCGGCGGGGATGGGGATGGTGGCCACGACCGACCGCAGGTAGAAGTAGCCGTAGGTGATGCCGTCGATGGGCGTGAACCCACCGGCGAGATCGGGGAAGGGAAGGTCGATGTCGTACCGGACCGCCTGACCCTGGACGGCCGGGTCCCGGCTGTCGGCCACGGCGATGGTGGCGCTCGACGTGATCGGGTCGGGGATCTGGGTGTTGAGGTTGGTGAAGAGCCCCGCCGTGATACCGGTGTTCGGCCGGTCGCACGAGGTGGGGATGGTGACTGCGGGGTCGGCGTGTGCCGCCCCGCCCGCCACCAGGGCGAGTGACGCACCGACGACGGCCAGCACGGCCAAGTGGGTGACGATCCGCTTCATGACTCTCCCCGATGATCCGGCCGCCATTCAGGGCCGAGCGCACTGAACAGTGTACAGCGCCGGCTGCTCGGGCGTCAGGCGGACGCCTCGGAGCCGCCCGGGGCGCCATCGACGTCCGGGGCACCATCGGTGTCCGGCGCCTCGGAGTCGTCGGGACGCTGGGACAGGAGCATGAGCGACTCGTCACGGCCCGGCAGGCCCTCGGTGGTGGCCACCACGGGACGGCCGACCAGCACGGCCCCGAGTTGCTGGAGGACGTCGAGCCAGTCGATGAAGCGGTGGAACAGGACCTCGTCCCCGCTCCGGTCGATGATGGTGACACCGCGTAGGACCACGTCCGTACCGGTCGCCGGGATGCCGGCGATCTCGCCCACGTGCGCCCCCTGCCACTGCCAGGGCAGGGCCGCGTGGGTGTCGGACGCGATGGGGGCGTCGAGCGGCCCGAACGAGTCGAGCGGCATCAGGCCTCCGCCCTCGATGGGTTCGAAGACCCCGCCGAGCCCCGCGGTCACGTCGTCGGCCACCATCTCCACGATCGTGCGGCCGTCGTCGGCTTCGAAGAACGCCATGTCAGGGCTTCCAGCCCGGCGTGTAGCCGAGGCCGTCGGGGCTGGCACCGCCGTCGTAGAAGTGGGGGGCCACCGTCACCACTCCCTGCTCGCCGCACCAGACGCTGTCGGGGAGGGTGACCTGCCCGCTGGGGCTGGGGGCCGTGGTCAAAGCCATGTACTGCTTGTGTTGCTTGGCGGTGACCACCCACATCCCCTGATGCGACTCCTTCGCCTTCTTCGTCGTTGGGTGGACCGGCTTCGTGGTGGTCGGGTTCACCTGACAGTTGCGGCCCTTGACGGGGCTGTCGAGCACGACACCGGTGTCGGCCGGCGTGGCGAGGATCACGGTGACCTGCCCGTCGCCACCTGCGGAGCGGCGCCAGGTGACCCACCCCTCGAACCACGGTTGCGGGCACTTCCAGAAGAACTCGACGGGCCAGTGCCGCACCGGCGTGGCGGGAATCGGGACTCCGTGGTCGACGCCCAGCGACACCTCCGCGGCGCGGATGAAGGTCTCCCGCAGGATCTTCTCGACCGGTCCGTGGTAGTGCTGCCAGTGGCCGGTGGTGGCCGGTTGGTTCGGGTTGAAGGCGGGCTGGGGGGCCCACGCGCCGTTCGTCTTGGTCATGCCGAGCCAGTGCTTGTTGATGTGGTGCACCAGGAGCCATTGGTAGGCGAACGTCTTCGAGTGCAGCGTCTTCGAGTCGACCACGCCGATCTCGACGAGGGGGTCCCCATTCCGGAGCTTGGTCAGCGCGACCCCCAGCTGCTTCGCAGTCCCGTTCGCGAACGCCTCGAGCACCGAGATGATCGGGCCCTTCTCCAAGTGGTACGGCATGCCGCTCATGGGTCGCTCCCCTTTCTCCCTCGCTTGGGCGTGGAGGCTAACGGACGCTGTCAGGTCGTGCCGAGATCGCCCGCCCACCGGGCGCGGTGCACCCGGTGGCGACCGGGAAGGCCCTTCAGGTCGAGCTCCACGCCGTCGTCGAAGGCCACCCGCCCTCCGCTGTCGAGCAAGGGGACCTCGGGTCCGACGAGCACCTCGCCGGCCCCGGCGTGGGCACACACGCGCACCGCCCGCACGACGGCCAGCCCGAAGAGGTCGTCGCCGTCGGGGATGGGCGCACCCGCGGCGATGCCGCAGCGGACGCGGAGGGCCAGATCGGGGTGCACGAGGTTGCCCTCCTCCAGCGCGCCCTGCAGCGACAGCGCGCAGGCCACCGCCTGGCCGCACGAGTCGAACCAGGCGCACACGCCGTCGCCGGTGTGCTTGAACTCGACGCCGTCGTGGTCGCGCAGCGCGGCGCGGACCACCCGGTCGTGCTCGGCCAGCAGATCGTGCCAGCGCTCGTCGCCCGCGGCCACGTTGAGCCTCGTCGACCCCACGATGTCGGTCACCAGCAGCACCCGCAGCCGCCGGGGCCCCGCGACGGGGGCGGCAGCCCGGCCCGCTGCCGCCGGTCGGAGCGAGGCGAGTAGCCGCATGGCCCGCTCGAGGAAGGGGAACATGCCCAGGCGGTCGAACGCCTCGGCGGCCTGCTCGAGGTCGGCGCGGGCGTCGTCGGCCCGATCGGGCGCGTGGGCCGACCGGACGGTCGCCCGGTCGAGGCGCACCCGGGCGAGCTCCGACGGCGACTCCCAGCCCTCGGCCTCGACCTCCGCGGTCGCGAACCAGCGGTCCGCCGCGTCCACCTGCCCGGCGGTCCCCGCCACCACCCCGAGCAGGCGCGCCACCGACGAGCACCCGCCCACCACCGCCCGCACCCCACGCCCGTGCAGTTCGGCCAGCGCCGCACCCGCGTCGAGCACCAGGTCGTCGCGCCCGGTGGCCACCCCGAACTCGACCTGGGCCGCGAGCAACGGCACCACCAGAAGGTTCGGCTCGGACGGCCCGACGGCGGGCCAGGCCGCCACCGTCGCGGCGGCGATCCGCTCACCGGCGAGGGCGGCGCAGAGCGTGGCCGCGGCCTCGCCCTGCCCGCCGTCGCCGGCCTCGCGCCACTCGGCCAGCGCGGCGAGGGCTCCCCCCCGGTTCCCGCGCAGCGCCCGAGCCACCGCCAGCGTCGGGTAGAGCACCAGCGGTGTGAACGAGTAGTCCGACCGGTGGTAGTTCTGGACGGCCATCGCGGCGAGCCGTTCGGCGGGCGCGAACCGCCCCTGCGTCGCGGCCACGCCGGCCCCGAACGCCGCGGCGAGCGAGAGCTCGGCCCAGTCGTGGTTCTCCTCGCTCACCGCCATGGCGTCGGCCGCGGCCGCGGCGGCCTCGCCGAGGCGGCCCGCGGACCACAACACGGCCGGCAGGCGGCCGCGACCCCAGGCCCGCAGCCACGGGTCGACCAGGCCGTCGGCGTAGTCGCGGCTGCGCACGAAGCAGGACGCCGCGTCGTCGAGGTCGAGGCGACCCAGGTGCTGGAGCCCCTGCGCGAACTCGACCCGGGCCCCCAGGTCGGCGTCACCGACCTGGTCGAGCACGTCTCGGGCCTCGGCCGCCCAGCGCACGCCCCCGTCGAAGTCCCAGGCGTTGAAGTGCAGTTCGGCCAACTCGCCCAGGACCTTGCCGCGGAGCAGCGGCCGCTCGTCGCCCACCCGTGCGAGCAGCTCGAGCAGCGGCGCCTCGTCTGCTCCGTGGCCCACGGTGGCGGTGCCGAGGGTCAGCTCGGCGCGGGCCACGGTCATGACCGCCTCGCCCCACCGGTCGACGTCGTCGGTCTCACGGGTGAGGTCCACGAGCCGCCCACCCACGCGATGGATGGCCCCGGCATCGTGGTTGCGGAAGTGGGACATCAGCCCGCCATGCAGGAGCCGGGCGAGCGCATCCTCGTCAGGGGACGCACCGCGATCGATGCAGTCGACGGCCAGGTCGAAGTAACGGGCCGCGGTGTCCCACGCGCCGATGGCGAACGCCCGCTCGGCCGCCGGGGCGGCAATGGCGAGGCCCAGGGCGGGGTCGAGGGCGTCCCCGGCCGCAACGGCGTGGCGCCCCAGCCCGAGCAGGTCGCGGCCCGACCGGTCGGGGACCGCTCCCCCGAAGACCCGCACCACCCGGGCGTGTCGCTCGGCGCGGTCGTCGTCGGTCACCGAGGCCGCAGCCACCACACCCACCTCCGGGTGGTCGACGCGCAGCCCGTCGCCGGCGTCGGTCAGCAACCCGGCGGCCGCCAGACGGTCGAGGGGCGGCGCCAGGTCCGCGGGCTCGGTGCCCCGGACCGCGGCCACGTCGTCGGCCGAGCACCCGCCCCCGAGCAGGACCGCGTCCACGAGCACGTCGCGCGCCTCGGGATCGAGGCCGTCCACCCGCGCCCGCACGGCCTCGGTGGCGTCCACCCGTCCCAGGAGCAGTGCGGTGGGGTCGACCGCCACCATCTCGTGGCCCTCGACCCGCACCGCGCCGGTCGTGGTCAACCGCCGCCACAGGGACCGGGACACGAGCGGGTTGCCGCGGCTGGCCTCGTGCACCGCGGCCAGGAGCCGACGCGAGGGGCGGGCCGGGCCCAGCACCGAGAGGAGGGCGTTCGTCTCCACCTCGCTGAAGCCGGTGAGGGCGAGGGTGCGGGTGATGTCCTCGCGGTCGAGTCGGTCGAGGAACCGGGCGGCGCGCTCGGCAGGCTCGACCGGCCGGTGCGCGAGGACGGCGAGCAGGTGGACGGGCCCCGCGTGGGCGCGGTGCGCGGCGGTGGTGAGGACGTGGGTGAGCAGTTCGAGCGTCGCCGGGTCGGCCCAGTGCACGTCGTCCACCGCGAGCACGACCGGGCGGGCGGCAGCGGCCAGCACCGCCTCGGCGACCCCCACGAACATGGCCAGGCGCCGCCGCTCGGGATCACCGTCCTGCTCGCCCGGCAGGTCATCGCCGTCGACCAGCCGGGCGAGGGCGGCCGCCCCTCGGGGATCGATCCCGGGAGCACCCGCCAGGGCGCCGAGCGCCCCGGCCAGCGGGAGGTAGGGCACACCGAGGCCCTGGTGGCACACGCCCGACGCCACGAGGTGGCCGGCGGCTCCCGCCGATTCGAGGAAGTGGGCGACGGTCCGCGACTTGCCGATACCGGCCTCGCCCGCCACCAGCACGACGCGTGGGTGGCCGGCGCAGGCGTCGGCCCACCACCGGTCGAGCAGCGACAAGGGCACGACCCGGCCCACGAACCCCGGCGGTCCTCCGGCCGAGGGCGGCTCGCGGTCGTACGGCTGCGGCATCCCGCCCAGACTCTAGGAGCGTGGCCCTTCCGCCGCCGGGACGGTGGCCGCGCACGGCCCATCGAGGGGCAGCGCCACCTAGGCTGCCGGGTGTCGGGTGCGTGCGTCGCGCCCAGAGGGAGGGTCACGATGTCCGATCTGGTCACCGACGTGCGGGCCGCGCTCATCGAGCGCCTCACCAAGCGGGTCACGCTGGCGGGTGATGCCCGTGACGAGATCGAGGTCATCGCGCCGTTCACCGGCGAGGTGCTCGGCCACACCCCCGCCGGCACCGAGGACGACATCGACGAGGCGGTTCGCCGCGCCAGGGCCGCCCAGCCGGCGTGGGCCGCCCTGGCCTGGCGGGACCGCGCCAAGGTCCTGCTCCGCTTCCACGACCTGGTGCTCAACCGCCAGGACGAGATCCTCGATCTCATCCAACTCGAATCGGGCAAGGCGCGCCGCCACGCCTTCGAAGAGGTGCTCGACGCGGCACTGACGTCGCGCTACTACGCCTACCACGGGCGTGCGCACCTCGGCCCCCGCCGCCGGAGTGGCGCGCTCCCCGCACTCACCCGCGCCACCGAGCTGCACCACCCCAAGGGGGTCATCGGCTTCATCACCCCCTGGAACTACCCGCTCGTGCTCGGCATCGCCGACGCACTGCCCGCCCTGCTCGCCGGCAACGCCGCGGTCGTGAAGCCCGATCGCCAGACCCCCTTCTCCGCCCTCTGGGCGGCCGAGGCGCTGTCCGAGTGCGGCCTGCCCGACGAGGTGCTCCAGGTGGTGACGGGCAGCGGCGCCGGGCTGGGCAGCCCGATCATCTCGCGGGTGGACTACGTGATGTTCACCGGCAGCACCGCGACGGGGAAGATCGTGGCTGCCGAGGCCGCCGGCCGCCTCATCGGGGCCTCGATGGAGCTCGGCGGCAAGAACGCCATGATCGTGCTCGACGACGCCGACCTCGACAAGACCGTCGAGGGGGCGGTGCGAGCGTGCTTCTCCAACGGCGGGCAGCTGTGCATCTCGATGGAGCGGCTCTACGTGCAGGACGGCGTCCACGACGCCTTCGTCGAGCGCTTCGCCAGGCGCATCGGCGCCATGGAGCTCGGTCCCTCGATGGGATGGGGGCCCGAGATGGGCTCGCTGGTGTCGAACAGCCAGCTCGAGACGGTCGTCGCCCACGTCGATGGGGCGATCGCCGCCGGGGCCGAGGTCCTGGCCGGCGGCAGGGCCCGCCCCGACCTCGGCCCCTACTTCTACGAGCCCACGCTGCTCGGCGGGGTCACCGAGGACATGACCGTGTGCCGCGAGGAGACGTTCGGTCCCGTGGTCTCGACCTATCGCTTCTCGTCGATCGACGAGGCCGTCGCCCGCGCCAACGACAGCGTCTACGGCCTCAATGCCAGCCTCTGGACGAAGGACACCCGAGCCGGCCGGAAGATCGCCGCGCGCCTCCAGGCCGGCACGGTCAACATCAACGAGGCCTACGCCGCCGCCTGGGGCTCGCTCGACGCCCCGATGGGCGGCTTCAAGGAGTCGGGCCTCGGTCGCCGCCACGGCGCCGAGGGCATCACCAAGTACACCGACGCCCAGACCGTGGCGGTGCAGCACCTTCTGCCCATCGCCCCCTTCGGCGGGTTGGCGGTGGACCGCTGGGCCCGCCTGATGACCAGGGCCCTGCGCCTGCTGCGCCACCTCCCCGGCCTGCGCTGACCGTCCCCCACCGCGCGGCCGTCCCGCGGAGGTGTCGCGGTGAAGCACCGCTGGGCGCGGGTTCAGCGCCAGTGGCGGAGGTGCGACGTGTAGTCGGCGATCCAGGGACGGGCCGACGTGGTGGCCCGCTTCGCCCGGGCCGCAGCGCGGCGGGCCACGACGACAGGCCGGCGCTTCGAGTCGCCGCCGTGGTAAGGCGAGTTGGCCAGGATGAAGCGGCGGACCACCGGCGCCGCCGCCCGGATCAGGGCCAGGCGGGAGCCGAGCAGGGCCCGGATGTCGGCGAGGTAGTCCTCGTAGTAGCGGCGCTGGTAGCCGAGCAGTGCCTGGCTCTCGGCGGTGTCCAACCAGTCCGTGTAGAAGCGCCGATCGCCGAAGGCCTCGGCCGGCAGGGGCGCCACGCCCATGACCGCCAGGCTCTCGTTGAGCCAGTCCCGGTAGAGCGCCCGACGGTCGGGGCCGCCCGCGATGTTCAGCGTCAGGCCGACGCAGGCGGACTCGCCGACCGTTCCGGCCAAGGCCACCGCCACGTCTCGGGGGTGGGTGAACTCCACCCGGGTCTCGGGGTGGAGCTCGAACACGAACGGGATGATGGGAACCAGCGCCACGGGCGGCGTCATCCCGAGCCGGAAGATCGTCCAGTCGAGTCCCGAGTCGCGCACCATGGCCTCGCACTCGACCTTCTGGCGCGAGTAGGTGTCCTCGGGATGCGGCGTCTCGTCCACCCGGCGGGGGCCGGCGGCATCGGCGTTGGCGCCGTAGACCTGGGCCGTCGAGGTGAAGGTGATGCCGGGGCGGCCGGAGGCGCCCGCCGCCGCACCGATCAGGTTGCGCATACCGCCGACGTTGACCGCATACGCCGATGTCTGGTCGACGTCGGTGGCGGGCGGGATGACCGCGGCCAGGTGCAGCACGTGGTCGACCCCGCCGACGGCCGCCGCCACGAGGTCGGCGTCGGTGATCGAGCCCCACCGGGCGTCGACCCGGCCGCCCCACCGCGCGGCGGTCGCCCTGTTCGCCCTGGTTCCCAGCTCGAGCAGCCGCACCCGATGGCCCCGCGCGAGCAACTCGTCGACGGTCGCCGCGCCCACGTTGCCGCAGGCGCCGGTGACGAGGACGAGCGCGCTCATCGGGCCGGCACCCTTGGCGTCCTGCGCTGGGTCACGGCCTGTCCTCGGCCAGCGCCACGGCGGCGTCGCGGAAGGCCTCGACGGTCTCGGCCACGTCGTCGGCGGTGTGGGCGGCCGACACGAAGAACTTCTCGTGGGCGCGGAGCACACCACGGTCGAGCAGCAGGTCGGTGAAGCGGAGGTTCCTGAACGCATCGGCGGCAAGCCCCGAGCGGTGGTCGGTGACGGGCTGGTCGGTGAACCACGTCTGGAAGGCCGACGGCTCGCCGAGAACCTGGGCGGCCAGGCCCGCGTCCGAAAATGCCGCCCGCAGCCCGTCGATCAGCGCCGACCCGGTGCCCTCGAGCTCCTCGTAGAACCCGGGCCGGCGGAGCTCGTCGATCACCGCGAGGGCCACGTGCATCGAGACCGGGTTGGACGAGTAGGTGCCCGTCTGCATGGTGAAGGGCTCGCCCGACAGGCGTCGCATCGGGTCGGCGAAGGTCATCAGGTCGGCCGAGCCGCAGAGCACCGCCAACGGCAGACCACCCGAGATCGTCTTGCCGAGCGCGCACAGGTCCGGGGTCACCCCGTACCGCTCCTGGGCCCCGCCCAGGGCCAGTCGGAACCCGGTGACCACCTCGTCGAACACGAGGACGGTGCCCGCGGCACGGGTCAGCCGATGCAGCCCCTCGAGGAAGCCGGGCGCCGGTACCAGCGTGCGCTGCATCGGCTCGACGATCACCGCCGCCAGCTCGTCGCGGTGGGCCTCGATGATGGCCGCGGTGGCCTCGAGGTCGTTGAACGGCGCCACCAGCACCTCCGGCACGAGGGCGGCAGGGATGCCGAACGTGTCGGGTGACGCCAGCGGGAACCCGGCCGGGTCCCAGCGCCACTGCGTGCTCATCATGGCGTAGTCGTGCATGCCGTGGAACGCCCCCTCGAACTTGAGGATGCGGTCGCGCCCCGTGGCCGCCCGGGCCATGCGCAGGGCGAAGAACGTCGCCTCGGAGCCGGTGCTGTGGAACGACACCTTCTCGGCGCACGGCACGAGCTCGCAGATGGCCTGGCCCAGGCGCACCGCCACCTCGCTGAGCACCAGGTGCGAGGTGCCGCCGGCCGCGCCGCGGGCCACTGCCTCGAGCACGGCCGGGTGGGCATGTCCGAGCACGTGCGGGCCCGAGCCGAGCAGGTAGTCGATGTACTCGTTGCCGCTGCGGTCCCACAGCCGGCTCCCACGCGCCCGATCGACGATGAAGGTGCGGTCGTCGTCGAGCGACGGCCCCCGCGTGCCGTCGGGGAACAGGCGACGGGCCTCGGCCAGCAGGGCCTGCTCGCCGACGGTCCTCGGCCGGCGATCTCTCACGGGCGATCGGCCCCATGGGCCCTGGCCGCGAGGCGCGGCTGGAAACGGTCGAGGTAGTCGGCGAAGCGCTCGTCGATCATGGCGTCGCTGAGGCCGAAGTCGTCGTCGCTGTAGCGATGCTCGCCGAACCTCCCCGGCGGGTTGTCGGCGTGCCACGCGGACATGGCCGCCTGCGCTCGCTCGCCGAAGGGGACGTCGAACCGGTCGTAGATCGCCGCGACGGTGCCGAGCGGGTCGGCCAGGAAGTCCTCGAAGTAGACGTCGTGGAACTGGTCCTCGCGCCCCTCGCGGGCGGCGATGCCCTTGGTCATCGCCTCCGACCAGACGTCGAGCTGATGGCCGGCGAACTGCGCTCGGTCGGGGGGGTGCTCCTGGAGCGTCCGGAAGCCCTCGCACAGCCCCACGTAGGAGGCCAGCACCCGGGCGGGGTCGCGGTGTGTCCACACGATGCACGCGTCGGGGTAGACCGCGAGCAGCGAGTCGATGTGGCGGATGTGCACGGGGTACTTGAGGAGCCACCGCTTGTGGACGTCGTACGAGCCCACCAGTTGCACCAGCTTGCGGTGGCGGCGATACGACTCGATGTGCGGCCGCGACCGGTACCACGACGCGTAGGTGGGCACGGTGCTCGCCACCTCGAAATAGTCGTCGGTGAAGCTCTGGGCGAGGAAGTGGCGGCACTCCTCGGGTCCCGGCGCGGTCATGTGGTGGATCGACTCGAGCTTCTCGCCGGCCGCGTAGATCATGCGCAGCTCGGACTCGCTCGCCTGGTAGTCCGAGGCATCGCTCCAGCTGTGCCGGGGTGGCCTGGGCTGGGGGTGGTTGGCGAGCCAGTACTCGAGGCATTGCGTGTCGGGGTTCGCCCCCATCAGGTAGTGGAGGGCCGTGCTGCCGGTGCGCACCAGGCCGGTGATGAAGATGGGCCGTTCGATGGGCACCTCGAGTGCCCCCGGACGCAGCCCCCACCACCGTTCGGCACGCAGCCGGTTGCGGAGCATGCTCACCAGGAAGTACTCGGCCATGAACCGGCCGGTCCGCGTGAACCGGGCCTCGTCGTCGTAGCAGCCCAGAAGGATCCGCAGCCCTTCGAGGTAGGACGGGTCGCCGAAGTCGTCAGCGCCCCGCTCGGCGGCGACCGCGCGCTCGTGGAACTCCTGCTCCCGGTCGACCCACCGGGGAAGCCCACCGAAGACCGCCATCCGGTGGAGTGTACGAGACGGCCCCTCACCGAACCGGCCCTCAGCCAGGCAGACAGGGAGCCGACGACCGGTTCAGCGCGCCGGGTCAGCCCGAGAGCACCTCGCGGACGAGGTTGTTCCAGGTGACCGGTCCGACGATGCCGTCGACGACCACGCTCGGATCACCGGCGTGCAGAGCGGTCTGGTAGCCACGGACCCAGGCCTCGGTCTTGGGCCCGAAGATGCCGTCGATCGCGAGGCCGAGCGTCGGGTCGTCCGACTGGTTGCCGAAGTTGTTCTGGCTCTGCACCGCCTTCACGGCCTCGCCCTTGCTGCCTCGCCGCACGGTGACGATGAGCACCGGCCAGGTCTTGTTCCCGACGATGCCGTCGGCCGTCAGGTGCTTCGCCGTCTGGAAGGCCTTGACGGCCGTCTCGGTCTTGGCGCCGAAGACCCCGTCCACGACCACGTTGCTCCCCGCCTGACGGAGCAGGTACTGCACGCTCCGGACCGGCTCACCACTGCTGCCCTTCTTCTGGATCGGCCACGTCAACGCCATGCGATTGCTCCCTGGTTGTGAGTGCTGTCACCCTGCGAGGACCAGGACGCTACCACGCGTAGCGTGGCCGTACCGGTCCCGGTGAGTGATGGTAAGAGCGGAGGGCCCAGGTGCATGGCAGCCCGACGGGATTCCCGCGTAGCCTCGCCGCTGTGTCGGACCTGGCCGTCAGCGAAGGCCTCACCAAGGGCTGCCCCGGAGCGGTGCCGGCCTCGCTGGCCGCCGACCGGTGGACCACCCGGCCCGCACTCGAGTCCGTGTCCCTCCGGCTGACCGGCAAGGAGCCCCGCACATGATCGCCACGATGCCCCGACGGTCGACGGCCAGTGCGGCGCGGGCCGCCTTCGGCGCGCTGTTGCTCCGCGACCTCGCCGTGCTGCGCAAGAACCTCAAGGAGTTCATCCCGCGCACACTGCTCCAGCCGTTCCTGCTCGTCTTCGTGTTCACCTACGTGTTCCCGAAGATCGGCCAGAGCGTCGGTGGCAGCGGCGCGTCGGCGGCCCAATTCTCGACCCTGCTCGTGGCCGGCGTGGTGGCCCTGTCGATCCAGTTCCAGGGCATCCAGTCGGTGGCCCTCCCGATGGTCACCGAGTTCGGCGTCACCCGCGAGATCGAAGACCGGGTGCTGGCGCCCATGCCGGTGTCGCTCATCGCCGTCGAGAAGATCGTCGCCGGTGCCCTCCAGGGCCTGCTGTCCGCGCTGCTCGTGTTCCCCATCGCGGCAGTGGTGCCCGCCACGCCGGTGCACCTCTCGATCGACTGGCCCGTGCTCCTCACCCTCGCCCCGCTGGCGTGTGTGGCCGCCGCCGCCCTGGGACTCACCTTCGGCACCCGCTTCGAGCCCCGTACCGTGCCGGTGATGTTCGGCGTGATCGTGGTACCCCTCACCTTCCTCGGCTGCGTGTACTACTCGTGGGCCGCCCTCGAGCCGATTCGTTGGCTCCAGATCCTGGTGCTCGCCAACCCCCTCGTCTACATGTGCGAGGGGTTCCGGGCAGCCCTCACCGACACGCCCCACATGTCGCTCTGGGCGATCTACCCGGCCCTGATCGGGTTCACGGCGGCCCTCACCTGGATCGGCGTGAAGGGCTTCAAGGCCCGCGTCCTGAGCTGACGACGACGGAGGAGCAATCACGACGCCCTCCCGAACCATCGCCTGCACCATCGCCGGGAGCGTGCGCCCTCGGCCGCTGGCCCCCGTCACGGGCACGGAGGGCTCGACCGGGCCCACCCTCGGGCCCGGTCGAGGGATCACTCCGGTTGCAGGACGAGGTTCTTCCAGGTGAACGGTCCGACGATGCCGTCGACGACCACCTTCGGATCAGCAGCGTGCAGCGTGGTCTGGAAGTCGCGGACATAGGCCTCGGTCTTGGGCCCGAAGACGCCGTCGACGATGAAGCCGGCGGACATGCCGCGTGTCGTGCGCCAGCTCTGGACCGCCGTCACGGCCTCGCCCTTGCTTCCTCGCCGCACGGTGACGACGAGCGCCGACCAGGTCTTGTTCCCGACGATGCCGTCGGCGGTCAGGTGCTTCGCGGTCTGGAAGGCCTTGACGGCCGTCTCGGTCTTGGCGCCGAAGTCCCCGTCCACGACCACGGTGCTCCCCGCCTGACGGAGCAGGTACTGCACGGTCCGAACCGGCTCACCGCTGCTCCCCTTCTTCTTGGTCGGCCACGTCAACGCCATGCGATTGCTCCCTGGTCGTGAATGCTGTGGCACCGTAGTGCAGGCGGCAGAACAGCGCGCAGGGTGGCCGAACCGATCTCGTTGAGTGAGGGAATGGCGAGTCGTCGATTGGCCGCGGAAGCGGCCTCGGGCTCGATGACGGCCCGAGCCGATCCGGCGTAGCCTCACCGCGGTGTCGGACGTGATCGTGACCGAGGACCTCACCAAGGTCTATCCCGGAGGGCTGAAGGCGGTGGACCGCCTGAACCTCCGCGTCGGGCGCGGCGAGATCTTCGGGCTCCTCGGCCCCAACGGGGCGGGCAAGACCACAACCGGCGGCATGCTCACCACCGGCGTGGTGCCGACCAGCGGGACGGTGACCGTGGGCGGCGTCGACGTGGTCGCCCACCCCGCGCTGGCCAAGCAGGCCATCGGCGTCGTGCCTCAGGTCAACACCCTCGACCGCTCGCTGAGCGTCTGGGAGAACCTCTACTTCCACGGGCGCTACTTCGGGATGGGCGCCAAGTCGTCGCGGTCCGCCGCCGACGCGGCCCTCGAGCAGTTCCGGCTCACCGACCGCGCCACGGCGTCGGTGATGGCGCTCTCCGGCGGCATGGCGCAGCGCCTGATGGTGGCCAGGGCCATCCTGCACCGCCCCGCGATCCTGTTCCTCGACGAGCCCACGGCCGGGCTCGACCCCCAGAGCCGGCTCGCCCTCTGGGAGGTCGTCCGCGAGCTCCACGCCCAGGGCCAGACCATCCTGCTCACCACGCACTACATGGAGGAGGCCGATCAGCTCTGCGACCGGGTGGCGATCATGGACAAGGGCCGCATCCTCGCCCTCGACCACGCCGAGGGACTGAAGGCATCGGTCGGCGCCGACACCATCGTCACCATCTCGGCCGAGGGTGAGCTCGGCCCCCTGGCCGCGCTCCTGCAGCGTGAGGTGCCCGGCGCCACCGACGTGCACCATGGCGACGGCACCATCCAACTGGGGGTGCAAGGGGCGCAGGGGATCCTTCCCGCCGTCCTGGGCACGGCCGAACAGGGCGGCTTCGTGGTCACCGACCTGTCGATCACCGAGCCCACCCTCGAGACCGTGTTCATCAAGTTGACCGGCAAGGAGCTCCGGGAGTGATCGCCGTGGGGTCGGTCACCCCACGATGAGCGGGTAGCTCCTTGTGCAACTGCGGTAGGGGCCGGTCGCCGGGGGGTCGGTCTGACTGCCGACCACCGAGACCTGGACGGTGCCGCCCGCCCCGGCGATGATCGAGGCCCACCGGGCCGCCGAGGGTCGGTAGGACGTGGTGTTCGCCCAGGGGCTCCCGAACAACAGGGTGCCGCCCACGTCGCGGAACTTCACCGAGAAGCGGTTGTTTCGGTGAGTGCCACCGTTGCCGCGCCGCCAGGTGATCGTGGGTCGAGCCACGCCCACGGCGGCGGGGCCGGTCACCTTCGGGCTCACGTTCATCATCGTGAAGATGCAGTTCGTGCCCTCATCAGCCCGCCGCGGGCTGAACAGGCGGTACGCCTCGGAGAGCGTGGTCGGGTCGCCGTCGTCGAGGGTGTCCCACACGTCGGCGTTGCCGAGGCTCACGGTGTCGAGGCCGTCGTCCACCGAGTCGTAGAGGTCCCAGAGCGCGTTCATCACGGTGCGCTCGTTGTCCTCGCCCAGGGTGGCCTTCTCCTCGAGGTCTTCGGTGATCACCTGGTCCTCGGTGTCCTGGTACGAGGTGTCACCGATGTTGGGGATGCCCAAGCCGGCGGCCCGCTCGAAGAGCGTCGACACCGCGTAGAACGTGGGCCAGCCCTCACCGAACGCCAACGGGAGGCCGATGGCCTTGCTGCCGGTGGCATCGGACAGGTTGTCGGTGCCGCTGTGGAACCCGCCGGGGTTGTTCTCGATGTCGAGCTGGGCGGCGACGAAGTGGCCGTACTCGTGCAGGCTCACGTCCCAGTCCCACCGGTCGAGCGCCAGGAGGTGCAGTGACGTGCCGTCGAAGAACGAGCCGTCGGGGTCGGGGAACACCACGGGTACGGTGGAGAACAGCGCACCGTTCTGGAGCACGATCTCGTCACCGGCCAAGACCAGCGCCGCCTGGATCGAGAATGCGGTGTTGTTGTCTGCGGTGTTGTTGGCCGTGAGGTCCTTGGCCAACGTCGAGCCGGTGACCGCATTGGTGGTCACCGCACTGTCGATGTGCTGGGCAATGGTGAAGCCCGGGCCCCTGGCCAACACCCGGACGTACACGTCGCGGCCAGTGGCGTCGCCGTCGTTGTTGTCGATCGTCGCGGTGTAGGCGCCGTTCCCGTCGGTGGTCACGGTGGTGACCACCACGTCGGCACCCACCTCTTCGTCGCGGATCTGCACCGGCGCCCGGTCGACCGGGTGGGTGCCGCCGGCCGAGTCGGTCCACAGCACCGTCCCGGTCACACAGACGCTCGACGCCGCGCAGGTGGCCTCGGTCACCGACTCGGTCGAGCTCGTCGAGCCCAGGATGGTCTCGCTGAGCGCCCTCGCCTGGGCCGCGGTGATCGATCCCGAGTCCTCGAGGACGCCGACCCGCTGGAGGCGCAGATCCTGCTCACCCGACGCGCTCACGATCGTCTCACCCGCGAACTCGTCGACCCATACCGTGTCCGAGCTCGACAGCTCGGTGCCGTCGCTCGTGGTTCCCGTGAGCGTCGCCTGGACCACCGTGTCGGTGGCATCGGCGACGGCCGCCTCGGCCGGGTCGGCCGAGGCAGGGGCGGACTCGCGGACCGCGACCGACGCCCTGGTGGTCGATTCGTCGGAAGGGACGGGTGACGCCCCACCCCCGCCGGTGACGCTGGCCTCACCCGAAGCGCTCACGCTGACAGACGTCGCGGTCAGGCCGGGCACCGGGTCGGACGTGACCAGTACCCTGCCGTCGGCAAGGGCGGCGGCATCGATCTGCACCACGCCCGCGGCGAACGGCTTGAGGTGCCGGCCGGCGGCCGACGTCGGAGTCGGCGAGGCGGCGACCGGCGAAGCCGTCGTTGCGATGAGCGGGAAGGCGAGCGCGCACACGGCAAGCCCCCAGACGGCGGTGGTGGGCTTACGGCGCATCTGCTCTCCTGGATCTGCGGTGAGCGCCACAACCTAGGAGACTGCTGAGCAATCCGGGTTGAGGGCCCTGTCGATTCGCGTTCGGGGCGCGGATCG